>Ga0307515_10004476_pt1 | contig 28900 bp, 14 predicted proteins | sample 17_EM_MG_FD_194513 | JGI IMG/M metagenome (GOLD analysis project Ga0307515, IMG submission 194513) | Populus trichocarpa ectomycorrhiza microbial communities from riparian zone in the Pacific Northwest, United States - 17_EM | ecosystem: Host-associated > Plants > Roots > Unclassified | place... | reverse complement strand
CATACAATTCTCAAGATCGAGGTTCGCATTCCCTGTACCTCCATTTAATTTTTCTCAATGATAACTTAGAAAAAGGAAATTATTCCTGCTTAATTCTCTTGGGTAGGACGGAGAATAAGAAGTCATTCTTTTTTTGCTGTAAAAAACTAACAAATGAAATTAAGACGAAGAGATTATGGTTCTTAATCTATATATATAAAAAGAAAAACAATGGTTGGACCGTTGAATTCTCCTTCGGATGCCTTTTGTATGCACGCAAAGCTAATTAATGATTTAATAATAATAATAATAATAATAATAATAATAATAATAATAATCCCAGTCTCGGATCGGTGCTACCGACATATTTTATGCCGTGACTCAATCCATTAGTGGATCAATTAGACGGTCAAATTCGTTTTATTCTCAATAATAATATGATTTCTAGACAAGCTGTGGTGGGTCGTAATGCAGCTAATTATTTTATATAATTTCCAGCTTATGCTTACACGTTGCTGAAGTGTATCTTCAGTATCCTGTCCCTGCAATAGCTATTCTGCAACATCTAGGTGATAGCGCAATCGTAAAAACTTGGGATTAAAAGGTTTGCTTCTTCTATAGTCTCAGGTTCGAGTCATATGGTTGCTCATATGATGGCCACTGGAGACTTACATGGTCATTAACTTCAGGGTCCATGGGATTAGTCGAGATACGCGCAAGCTGGCCTGGACATCCACGTTAAATAAAAATATATATATATATATATTAATGGTTTACTAATTCATAGGATTAAGTTCAAATTACAGTATTATTATATAATAATGTGATGTGTGATGTGTTCGTGTGTGAAACATTACGGAATCTAAAATACGTGGAAAAATCATCGTCGATATGCGGTGATTTACCGGGGATTAAAACTGTAAAATTATAGTTTTGCTCTTAATAAAAAAAAATTAAATTGTTATTTTTTATTTGTTCCGGGAGCAACATTATATTTTTTAACTTTTTGTAACTATAAAATTATTATATTGCTCTTAAAAATTTTAAAAATATTGGCATTGAATCAGGGGATTTATAGAAATTTTATTTTACTATAAATAAATAATGTAATGGCTTAATTATCCTTTAACATAAAAAAATTTTACCTTCACTTAAGGGGATTATAAGAAGTTTTAAAATGATTTTGTTATTCTTATCATTAAATCCTAGGGGTATTTTGCTTCTTTTTCAAAAAAAAATTTAAAAAAAAAATTTCTAACGACGCTAAAATTTTTTCACCTGCTCCACCGCTTCCAGGCAACACGTGTGGCTGACTATAGTGGTTGGAGCAGTGCAACCGTCTTAGCGTCCTCTTCCTCTCTACATGATGTGTGCATGGTGGTTCTATTTGATTTGATGTCGAATTGCTCTCTTTTTTTTTCTCTAACTTGATTTGAGTGCTATCCCTTGAAAAATATCACACTAGCCCTTCAAAACATTTCTCATCAGATTTAGTCCTTGTTCTCTTAAATACAATTTTTCTTATTTGAAAACATTAATTCAAAATAAAAATTATTTTCAATTTCATCCTTGGTTTTTTTAATCTCTGAGATTTTATCCTTATTCTTTTGATTGCTATTTTTTTTTAATTTCAAGTGATTATAAAACTGATTTCTTTTTGTGATTTCATCATTCTTTATTTTTTTTTCTATCAAGTTTGATCTTCATTCTTTTTATTATTATTTTTATGCTTTGACAAGTTTTTTAAATTGATTTTTTATTTTATTTTATTTTTTAATATTAAATTGGTTAGGAATTGATCCAAGTTTAGGAGATTAACTTGAGTTTAATTTGTTTTTCATGTTATTAAACTAACCAAACTTATCTCTTGCCTCTTTAAAAATCCTAGCATCGCCTTACATTTTTCCTCTAATGCACAAAAAAAATTTCCTTGTTGCACCCGTGGCCAATAAAGATTTACTTTAAAAATCCTAGCGTCGCCTTACATTCAATAATAAAATTTTTCATGTTATTATAATTGAACTTTCTAGTTTGTTTTGGTATAGGTTCTATAGTTCTATCACGATTTCATATCATAAATTACGAGTTAACTATAATTTACTCGGGTCAATTCAATTTACCATCATCCTAATATTTATTTCTTAAAAAAATATTTTGTTCAACATATCATCATTTAGGTTTTTTAAAATGTCTTAACCAGCATGCATTGAATCTGTTACTTTTCCTAATAATTGCTTTATATTTTTGGTAGATACGCAATGTGAATACATACACTTGACTTTACTCGGAGAAGACATAAAGTCTGCTTGTGCTCTTATCTATCAAATAATTTAACAAAAATCAAAAGAAGACAACAAAAGAAAATTCGACAAAATACGATGCCTCCTTCCCTCTCCTGTGGGTATATGTTCACCACCATATAATATTATTCCTTGTTAGAATAAAGAAACAAACATGGAAAAAGAAATGCACAAGCCCACAGGGCTGGCAGCAAAGTAGACAAAAAGGCTCCGTTCGACCTGTCGCCTTCCTCGTTTAGCAGACCGACCACGGAAATGTGACTTGTCGTTACGGCTGCTACTGCTTTTTTTATTATTCATGGATAAATTAAGGACATTTTAGTATTAATTAATTAATTAATTCGGCTTCTACCATGGAAAATGACCACAAATGTTGTCTTGAATTCGTGAGTTCATATACCACAAGCTTCATTGCTATAAAGTCCGTTTATTTGATTCATGGAAGGAATGTGAGCTGTAAAACTCAGAGCATTATTATATTTGTTTTGCTGTGAAAATGGTAGATATAATTCTATTTTTTTTTCATTACTATTACTTAAATAAATGTCGGTAGCGTTTACTATACTTTCTCCGGGTCAATTATAGGTATCAGTTATATAATAAAAGACTTGATAAAATTTGAAACATGTATAATTAAATCTCTATAAATTAATATCTTTGACATCATGAAACTTATTAATTAATCAAGATATGATTTAATTGAGAAACAACAATTTATTAATTTATACATTAATTAATGAAAATTTAATTCATCAAAGTATTTTTATTTTTTATAAAAAATTGAATTTAATACATGTATTGTGTATTGTGATCATATGAATATTATCTAATTATAAATTTTCATATTTATTTAATTAAAACAGGTTGATGAATCTAATTAGCCTTTAATATTAAATATGAACCCGAGCAGTCTGAACAGTGGATATTGTGGTGGTGTGGTGATGGTATTTTATTAGTTGTCTAATGTAAACTTGATTGGCATGAATTACAAGTATCATGACAACAAATAAGCATGGATTAATGCAATATTGTTCCAATAATATGTACGATAATTTGATAGAAAAATGGATTGTAAAAAAGTTTTTTAAATTATCACGCTGATCGAAAAATCATTGAAGGTTTGAAAAATATTGAATTGTTTTTTTTTTTCCATCACTTAACATAATATCAAAGACTCAGTTTTCAAATACGGTGATCATACGAGCTTTTAAGATACATTATTATTTTTAATTTTATCAAAATCTTTTGGAGGGTTATAAAATTAGGGTATCATATACATGCAATGAATCTTGCAATCTCAGCTTAGACAATTAATGTTCCAGTAAGTACAATTAAAAATTATTTTTGATGTTGTAAAATTAGGTCTATGAATAAAACAGCTTTATAGAATTTGGATTAACACTCAAATGATAGATGCATTCAATCATTGCATATTCTAATAATAAAAAATTAAAGTATTATGATACAATTGTTGTTGAGTACCTTTTGAAAAGAGAAAACGAGGAAATTTCAGAGTTGTTAAGTCATGGGCAAATTATTGAGAATGTTATAAGAAATAACATAGAAGATGAAGTTGAAGATAATAATTCTGTATTGGAGTCTGTCTTGCACAAAGACGTATTTAAAGTAAAAATCACATTGTATAATATTCTCTTAAAATAATAAAACACTACACCATAATTTCTTAATACACTAAGAAAAATAATTTCTTAATACACTAAGAAAAGTTAGAGATGGGGGTTTAAGGAGACATCAATTTGAGATTATTAATTTATATATTAAATGGGACTTGTGTTTTTTTTTTTATAAATAAATTATATTATCATATAGATTTAGTGAATTATTAATTTATCATATTTGTCCCAAGTTGGGACAGGTAAAAAATATTATTTAATCGATACTATTAATTTATCAAGTATTAATTATCAGGATTATACTGTTAAATCTTTATAGACATCATGAAAACTTATTAATTAATTGAGATATATGAAGGGGTCCTGTGTGTTTTTTTTTAATATATTATCTTATGAATTTAGTGAATTATTAGTTTACCACATTAGTTCCAAATTGGGGAGGTAAAAAATATTATTTATTTGAGTTTATTAATTTATCAAGGTTATATTGTATTTAAATTTAGTGTATGTATGGCATTTTAATGCTTTTAAAGTATAAAGTATCTGATTATTTCTGTTTTATTTTTTGTTTTTAGAAAAAAGCATGAATCAGTGTATCTTGCTTTTAATAAAAACACACAACAGCTTATGCAGAGTCTTTATTCTTTTCGAATTAAAATGACAACTTTCTCCACTAATTATTTTAAATACTAGTATTTTACGTAATATATATATATATATATATATATATATATATATATATATTTTTGATTATATTGAATCGAAATGATATGAGTGTATTATTACACTATTTACCTTTTTTGTTTTTTGTTTTTTGAACTTGAGATTCACTCTAATAAAAAAAGCATGCATGCATGCACACACGTTAATATATAAAAGTAAAAGTAAAGGGTGATAAATTATTAATATAAATAAAACATATATGCTAATATATTTTTAAAATACTATAGTAATATTGGTCATCTAAGTAATAAATTATCATATTCTGCTTTTTTCCTACAACACACAACACCAAACGATAAAATGCAACATAATTATCAAAGCATAGTACAACACTACAATATAAAACAACCCATCGAATTCAATTAATTCAAGTATCCAAGAAAAGAAATAATACAAGTGATCATTTAGACCAAGAGAGCCTGAGTCTTTTTTCCTTTTTTTATTTTTGGTATTTTACAAATTAGTATTAATTTTTCTAGATTTAGTTTTTTTCTTTCTTTTCCCCAGGATTTTTATGTTTTCTTTATTTTTTTTAAAGTTCAATTTTCATTCTTAAACTTTTCAAAATTAATTCTTGTTGGTAGTTGTCAAGACATTTTCTTCCCAAAAAATGATGAAAGGATATATAAGAGGAACATGATTATATAAAGGTATATAAAAATGAGAAATTATTAAAAATATATATATCTTGGAATTAGGACTAAAAAATTCCACCAAATTAGTTTTTTTAAAAGTTTAAACCAAACCGAATTGAATAATCAAACCCAATCAATTGACTTGGTTCGCTTTAATTTTATATTGTAAAACACCAACAAGTCCAATTTAATTCAAGGGATTTTATTTGGGCTATTTTTTATGAACTTTGATTTAATAGGATTTTAGTTTATAATTGATTTTTTTTCTGTATGCTTTTTTTTAGCTCTTTAAAAAAAACTAAACTAAATAAAAAAATTTAATTTTCTTACTGAAATTATCCAAAAAATTAAAAAAAAAACATTCATTGATTTATTGTCAATTTTTACAGATATTTCAAACATTCAATTAATTTGCTCATCTTCATTTGAAAGAATATACATAATATATTAAGAAGATAGATGGATGAATTAACCTTAATATTCTTGAAGATCGCTTTTACAACTACACATTTTCTTTGAAAAAAATTCAAAATAATATATAAAAAAAATCATGAACAATATTAATCTCAATCAATTTTGATTTGAGTTTTTTTTTTAATATCCTTCTGTAATATTACGTTTTTACTAAAAGTAATTAAGGGTATTTTGGGAACAAAAAGGGTTTGTAGTATTTTCTTTTTTTATTCAAATGCAAATAGAGTCGACGAAAAAATATTCAATTTTTTGGATGCTAACCATAACCCACGGCCCGCACATATCTCAAGAGGGTTATTGTAATCTACCCTTAACTTCAATATTCTAAGAATTCTCGATAGAAACGGCCAACACACAAAGGGATAATTTGCTAAGAATATTAGAAAATTGTTGAGCAAGCATATCAAGTGGAAAATCCGGGAAGTGTTATTCTGAAAAGGAAGTAACATACAGTGAAACAAGCACCGCCATAGTTCTCAAGTGACCAGAAACACGTGAAAGGAAGGAGAAAATGGGCGTGATTTCTCTGGTCCTGGTCATTCCTAGGCCTCGGCATGAGAGTGACCCAATTCTAATCTGCCAGATAAAGCTCATCAATGAACAATGGATGCCCTTCTGTTTCGTTATCCTGTACTAACTTCTAACATATAGAAACGTCCCGGTATGGCATCAGAAAAGTAAGGCCTCACTGCAATTAAAAGTCGAAGAGAAGAAAGCCTAAGACTATTATTTAATGATTGCATGAAGGAAGCTACACTGGATAATTTTTCGCTACATTCTAATCAGAAATAACCATTACATTTATTCGATGGAAGAGATGAATTGACTCGGTAAATGGCAAGAAAATGGCTAATTACACTAGCTAGTATTGATGAAGTACAAGTCTGAATCCTTCAAAGCCACTGGAAATTTTTCCTTGTTCTATCGTGGAGATTTAGAAGAGAGACACTTTCCGCACGAGACAAGCTTCAGCAATGAATGTGGTTTTCGTGTCCTAATATTCAAACGAGAAAGCTGCAAGAACAAACATAACCAACATTTTCAAGACAGATTACATCAAAATAACTACTCGTTTACAAAATGGGACACTCCCTCAGACAAAACGTACATCTTAGGAAATGTTTTAATCATTATGGTAGCTTTGGTTTCCATAACTGTTTAGTCAATGACCAACGGGAGCTCCAGCCAGTGTGTACAAAGCAATTTAAACTATTGTGCGATGCATACCTTTCCGGCCAACTTCTATTTTGTTTGGTTAGATAATTATATGAACCTAAAACAAAGAAGCTAGAAAAGGGACTGGCATGCCATGAAGGTTTGAATGACATTTGCAAAAACGTTGGCAAGCATATTGACCATTAAACATGAAAATTAACCTACCTCACTAAAAGTATGCTATGGTTGCTCTTTCTACTTCAGCATTATGGGAGAACATGCAGGATATAATCACCCTTAAGAATATTTTTACGAGGTCAAAGGTGCATAAGTTTGCATCAATATCATCAGAGATCTAGAATTAATTACCTTCCGCCGTGTCACTCTAGTTGCTTTCCAGCAAAGCAAGCATCTTGATCTAGGTTCCAGCCTCCTGTAAAATTACAAATGCACAAAAGCCAATTTGAGAGGGCAAAATATAATTTAAATATAATGTGCAGAAGAGCTCTCTTCTCGACTGAACCAAGTTTTAATTACAAACTTGTCAAGAGTGTTATTTTTTTCTGTTCATTACGAGGCTGATAGGACCATAGACTACCAAGCACCTACAAATACATGCTCAGGCTTCTTTGGAAAAACTAGATATAATATAAACCCTTTTTTTATTTTTTTACTATGCACAAGTTCATATAAAATCAGCTCCCTACTCACTGATTATATATGGTTTGACATTGGTAACTGATAAATAGCTAATTGAATCTACTTTATCAGAGATAAAAGAAGGGTGCATTACCCTTCCTGTCAAGGAATCCCTAGGATTTTTGGAGAAACAAAAAAATTGAAACCCAGCCCTATGACCAAGCCCTCCTTTCTGTTCATCACATATAGCTAATACAGTACCAGGCACCACTTTATAACAAAAGTTTAGGCCTTTTCTAGTAAAATAAAGTTCACTGCTAAAAGGTGGTTCCAGCTTCTATGCCAACCAAGGATAATAATTAGATTGGCATGATAATAGGTAAAAAGAATAAAAAATTCTTCAAATACGTACAAATTTTCTTGTTCAAGCTTTTCAGCTATAGAAACTGCTTTGTGTTTTGACCATCCAGCTTGCTGTGTACATCCTTCAGCTTGCTGAATTACACGCGCAAGGGAAACCTTGCTTCTCACAATGCTCTTACTCTGACTTGTTTCCCCAAGCTTTCTTCTTTCCACCAAAGACCCCACGGCTGGCTTCTTATTCGAAACTGATTCTCCTGCCCGAGTGTGCTGTAAACCTCTTCTACTGGATTCTACATTGTGGTTAGTTGGTTCATTGCCCTCATATTTTCTTGGAGAAGTCGGTACTTCAACAATTTCACTCCTCCCTTCAAGATAATCTCCTGTCCTAGGCATTCTGCTCCCAGCATTCAGCACTGGGTCTATAGCCATCTGAGATGAACCATTTTTAGAAGCTGGTAAAATAAGAGGCACACGGAACCCTGCACTTGTTTCCTTGTTCGACTCACATCTGATCTCAATTGTCACTGGTGATCCAAGAACAGATTCAAATGCTTGTAAAATATGTGCCCTAAACTTCTCTGCCTTCAATTTGGTGAAATGTGAACTGAAGATCAACTGCACAGTTGGGGCTGCAAAAGGTAAAAATTTATTTGAAGAGTTGATTAAATATTTATAAGTGAATGTATAGAGAATATTTGTTTCCCAAGCATGCCACATAAAGGACAGTTGGAGATGAACAAAGAAAACACTAATTTGGAGAATATTTGTAAGGACTAAAAAGAGCATGCTCCTACAAAATGAATTATTTGAGTAATCTTTGCTTGGTTTGTCAATTTTATAGGACAGGATAATGATCTAAGAATATGGACGAGCATAGCACTTGAAACCAGTTGTTTATATGGAACAAGGAATATTTTAAGGTTCATTAATCAAAGGAAGAACTGTGACTTTGTGAAATTAATCAAAGGACTATTTATCAAATCAAGAAACAAATAAAGCACGATCAAACAGGGAAAGTTTTGTGGACTCAGCCCCAAGCAGTTGATAAATAATCCATATAGCTGGTCCCCATCACCATGAGACCCTCAAGTGAACATTTACCATCACTCAATGTTTTGAGTAAATATATTGTGGTTCAGTATATGTTTGCATGTAAAGCATCTAGATTATAAAACAAGTGTGGAAACCACAACTATGTGCAAATGCAAGTTCGAATGACACAATATATGTAAATGAAAAATGCATGTAAATGAGATGTACCTGCACCAAAACTGACAGAGATCAGCTTTCCTTCTTGGTACAAGAATTCTCTCATACTGTTAATTTGAATCTTCTCAAGCACCTCCAACCAAATTTCTTCATATCCCTTATGGCTTTTACCAGAAACCTGCCTGCTGTTCACCCGGATTGCATCAGAAGTTTGTACAGGTGTCCACTGAGGAGCCATCACAGACGCAGCATTTCTTTTTCTGTCAATGCTAGTACCATTTGTTGAGCCATTGTTGCGGAAATCAGCAGAAGTTCCACCAGGGAGACTTTCCAATCTGACATGCATTGGCAAATCTCTCCCATTATTGGGCATCTCATGTTCACCACCTTTTCTGGAAATATCTCTTCCACCCATGTTATTTTGGGCCAGAGGGCTATGATTAAAACTAGTTTCTGTGGACGAACTAGGGAGCAGATACTGCTGATCAGGAGCAAGTTGAAGCAAGGCAGCTGTTAACCATGTTAATTTGTCATTTGACATTCGAAGTTGTTTTTCAGCCTCTGACAGAGTTTTGAGGGCCTGACGCAGCTTTTCCATATCTTCTTTGGATACTAGAACCAATAAATTTGTGGTCAATTTTTTGTGAATAAATATCCAAAGTATAAATAACTGATTCATACAACCCGGTATCAAGTTTTTGATGAAAATAAAGGTGAGGGAATTCATGTCAGAGGTACGAAAGATAAAATTTCAGACACCAAAAACATTGACATAACAATTCTTAATAACACCAAACTGGTCAAAATATCCATAACATCCCAAAGTTTGGAAGGAAAATCACAAACCAGCAATTTCAGGTGAGAGGGACCATAGTCACAGAGACCAAATTTAAAAAGTCAGATTATTCAATAACTTGTCATTGATACACAAAGCATCAAATAACTACTGAACTCACATGGCTTTCGTCGAAAAAATTTTCTTCTAGGCCTTTCTTTTGTGAAATCATAGCTACCGGCTAAGATATCAGTGATAACTGTAGCAAGTTGTGACATTAAAGCTAATGGCTCCACACCAGTTTCCATTATGACTCTCAAATTCTTCACAGTGTTTACTGTGTCTGCAGATAATGCTAAATCAAGAAGATCCACCAGTTTTTCATCAGAGATTAGCCCAACCTGTAAGAGACTCGTAGAGTTTAGAGCAAATAAATAGAAGCATATCATATTTAATCAAGTGAGACAGTAAGGGGCAGTTTAATCAGCCTGAGAAGAGTCATCTAAGAGACCAAAGCAAAAAAAAAAACTAGCAACCAAACAGGCTAAGTGGGTGTTCAGTGAGATGATAGCCCATGATGGATAATGAAGAGGCAAGAACAGTGATTATGAGAGATTCATAATCACGGATCCATGAGCGCTATTGAGCTCTCAATGGGTTAGGGAAACTAGCAAAGCAGAATTTCTGCAGAAGATTATCATCATATTGAGATGATGGTCATCAAAAAATCTGCAGCTGCACACTGCAACTGACAAAGCAGAATACTAATAAACATACAATCACAACCAAGATGTGCTTTTTTTTAACAGTGGTTCAATTAAGTGTCCTATATCCAATATCCATGGATATGGATATTCCGAGAAGTTTGTGCATATAGTCTACTGCATCTAAACAGAAACTCAGCCACAAGCCATGAATGGCAAATTGCTCTTCAATCTAATCTATAGACATGAAGCGGTTAAAAAACAATCTTTTAGGCATCACTACAACAATGCAGCACTATTTTTTGTAACTACTTAGCCTTATAAGCCTAAAAATGATCTCATGTTTGGAAATGGCAAATATGAAAAACAACAAGAACAACAGTTCGTTCATAATTTAGCTCGAGTGGTGAATTGAGATCAGGATAAGGCTTAGGCTCATATTTTATCAGCAAAATAACATATACACAGATATAACTTCTAATTTTGGATAATCTGGAGTCCAAACATAGAACTATAACTTCCTTTACATGCTAGCACTATCCCACCATCATTATCACAGAAAATAAAAGCACCGTGACTTTTGTCAAAAAAGTGAAAATTAGCACATCCTGCATGATCAAGTACATTTCAAAGCATTAATTGTTTGAAAAACTTAACTGCAATAATTATATTTCTAACATACACATCAACGTCAATACCTTGCAGACTTGTATAGACTATAGAATATTACTTTGATGTATCATTAAAGAGGCAAACATAACATTGACAGTATTGGAATATGCATTTTTTTAACCAATGTACAATGAAATCAAATCTTTTTAACATTTTAATTATAGCCAAAGAATCAGAAAGCACTTACCAATTCCTGAACCAGAGGAACAGATATCTTCTGCCCAAGCAAACTTAATTGTTCAAGTGTCATCTCAGCATCCCTCAAGGATCCATCTGACCGAGATGCAATAAGTTTTAGCGCATCCTTATCTATATCTATATCTTCTTTGGATGAAATCCACTGCAAAGTATATATAATATCTGCATCTTTTAGCTTTGGGAAAAAGAATTTCTGGCACCTGGATATAATTATATGAGGCAAAACATCAAGACTTGAGCAGACAAGGACAAAAACTACACGTCTGGGTGCTCGATCAATGACCTTCAATATGGCACTCCAGCAGTCAGGAGACAGACTATCACAGTCATCGAAGATAAAAACTCTATATAGAGATGGGATCTGATAAACAATCATATTGTCAAGCAGATCCATAATGCTCTCGAAATCAAAATTACTGACTGGGCCAACTTCCCTTATATTTCGACTCTTACCCATATCATGTGAAATGCAAGAATTGCAAAAGCCACAAGGTTTTGGATGTTCCAGAGATTGACAATTCAAAGCTCTGGCAAATATCCTAGCACATGAGGTTTTCCCAGTACCATGAGGCCCATAAAACACATATAGCAACCCAACCTTCCTCCTAGAAACAGCATTAGAGAGAGCTTGTGCTACTAAATTCTGTCCCACTAGATCTCTGAAAGTTCTTGGCATGTACTTTTGTGTCAGATTTTGATGCCTGCCATTGTGGTTCCGCCCAAGCTTGCATTGTTCACTGGATCTTGCTTCAGAATCAACATCATTTTTCAACAAGTGATCAGCATATATACCTAGCTCTCCTGAATAGTCATGCACCCAACCAGCATTATCAGTGCTTTCATGGGATCCGGATGCCTCCACTAGTAAAGGCAAAGCCTCTACATCAGATTTAGTAGATGAAGTAGAATGATCAGATGCCACAGGCATACCAGGAAAATCTCTTCCATGGGAAAATGTGCCATCTCTCCTTGAATCTGACAAACCACAAGAAAAGCTCCTTCCAGCCATGTCAAGGAATGTCTTACCCCTATGATGAATTCTTGACCAATTCCATGGAATTCCACATCCATTTCTGGGAGCCCTTGTGACATTTTGGTCCCCATATTCTTCTTCCTCCATGTGATACCTTGGCTGTGCTGGACCTTGAGCAAATGAATTAGAAGCAACAGACATTTCTTTCTGTCCCCCAGCATCCCTTGAAGCTGGAGCAGCAGCCCGAGTTCTTCTGGCATTTCGAAACTTCCGCCTTTTCACCCTATTCACTCCACTATAGCCACTAACACTGGTCTCATGCTCACCTATTTTCTGCTGTTGTGTGTGTCTTCCGTGAAGATGCATGTTGGAAGATGCCACGTCGCTACCTCTTGGAATCTCATTTAGCTGCTCTGAAAGGGTCTTAATATGCATATCCTGACTATGCTTCCCCTTATGTTTACTCTTTCTATCTTTTGATTCTGAATTCCCCGAAACAGCTTCATGAATAAAACTATTAACAGCGTGATCTTGTAAAAGGTCTTCATCACCGCCCAATAGATCAGCCCTATTACTTTTTCTACTAAATTCTTCTCTCGTAACAACTCTCCTACCATCCCTTATTCCACTCTTCACACTGCGATCACTAATAGCCGCTACCCCATCAATACCCAAACTAATATCACTTGGGACGACCTTTGATGGTGCTAAATTTGCTAAGGGTGGAGAAGTACCTGACAACCTCCTACCTTCCCTTCGACGCTCAGTACCAACTGAGCTTCTACCTTCTCGAATGGCCGCATCTGGGTCACCTTTCTTGGGAAGTAAATCAACTACAGAAGGTGAGTGCCATGAAGGAGGACTGGCCGAAGGATCTCTCAAAGATCGGGACCTCTGAAGGGTAATGAGGTCCCGCATTAATGACCTATCAGCCAGTATGGGGCTTTGCTTAAGCATATGGTTTTTCAGATGAATACAATTGGTCAAATGAATATGGTTTCGGAGATGATCGCCGATATCACCATTTGCATCCTTGAGAATCCTAGTGCGGACTGCCTTGGTCATTATCAGAACATAAATGCAAATGATAGCATTATTTCTTGAGGGTTAACAAAACTAATCAAACTATATAGCATTTTTTTTTTTTTCAAACTCTATCCACCCTAAAAATTAAATATGACACTATTGCTTTCGAAAAGGTAAGTAATTATACCCAACTAACCGATTGCCAAAACCCACAGAAAAAGCCAAAACTCAAGCAATCAAAGATCCTCCATTAAACACAAGGCATTCATTTTCATCTCAAAGGTAACAAACCAATTTGCCATTATAACACCAAATCCCCGAAACTTTCCTCCATGTACAACAAGTTCTTCAAAACAATCAGTATGTGCTCCTGTAGGGCATAGAATCACCACTACAAACTATCCAAAAAAAAAAACATTTTACTAACCCAAACCCATGAAAGCAAACTCAAAATCTCAAGCTTTTGTTAAAGCCCCCAAACTGCATTGATCACTCTACATTCACTCCCATGCTAAACCCTCAGCTTCAGTTCAAGAAGACCAAAAGCACTACTCCTTTTACCTTCAACATGTAAATCATTCACCACCTGGACGCTAAAAAATAGACCCGACAAGACAAATGTCAATCTTCAAACTTAAACTCCCCCAGGAAAAAAGAAGCTTTTGAAGGGTATAAACCCATTTGCAATTATGACAAAATGGGTAGGTAATAAAGAAGCTTGAGATTAAAAGAAGATGGGGCCTAGAGGAGAGAAGAAGAAGAAGAAAGACGCACTAAAAAAAGTAACAAGAGAAACACTACATTCACCTGAAAATTCCCCAAAAGCAAAAACAACCCGTTTTGGCCATGAAGGCAAGGCCTCCGGATTAGATCTCTCTCACAGACTCTTTAATGGTCTCCCTCAAAGTTGCCAACTTGACATGCAATTCACGAGGAGCAGAGTGTTGCTTTTCGTGGAAAAGGATAGTCCTGAAAACCCCACTTGAGAAACAGAATTTATTTCTAGAGAGAGATGAAGTTTGGAACTCTAGAGAGAGAAACAAAAGAGATAGAGAAGAACTAAAATAAGCAGAGAAGCTTCAGAGGTGTGATGTTTAGAGAGAGAAGGAGATGAGATCTGTTAGAGAGAGGAGGCTGTGGAAGCAGAGCACAGCCAACAAAGAACGTGGAAGTGTTTTTCTTAGTTATTTTTGTTTTTAAATATAATAAAATAATATTTAATTTTTTAAAAGAATTTATTTTTAATATTATTATATTAAAACATATAAAATATCAATTTAAAATAAAAAAATCAATTTAAAAAAAAACTGAAAAAGATATCATAATGTGGTGTTTTGTTAGAGGATGCAAATAAAAAATATTAATTTATTAATAGGGAAAATTACCCTAATATTTAGTTATTTTTATATTTATGTGTGTTTTTTAAATTATAGTTAATATCTTAAATTTTATTAAGCTCGTGATAATTTATATCTTATATTATTAAATAATTTATTTTATTTTATATTTATTAGAGATATAAACCTTAATTTTCTCAAACACAAATAGTAAATATAAAAATAATTAAATTATAGAATGATTATGATAATTTTTACTTATTAATATTCAAAACTTTTAGTTAACTGACTATTATTTAATTTTCTAACATAGTGAAGAAAATCTCCATGACTACACAAATGTTAATTTAAATATGATTTATGTGTTGGAAAAAAAAAGTTGTGTAAATAAAATATATAATATCTATTAAAAATAAGAAATAACATCAAACTAGTTAAGTGGGTTAAGTATAATTAATATACTTAAAATAAAATATTATTTTAATATATTTTAAAATAAAAAAATATTTAAAAAAAACAAAACATATACCGCCACCACCTCCGCATTGAAACAGAGAGAAGAGAGCAGAACTGAGATTCGAAAGGGGGGACCAGATCTAGGAGTGTCCGTTCTGTTGAAATAGCCGTTTTTTTTTCAGGTACTTTTAGGGTTGGGTCGGGTCGGGTCTAAACTCTATAAGATGGAATGGAGATGGCACTTTTTCTTGTTCAGTACTGCGCAGGAACTATAATTGATATCAATTGTTGGTGGGGACCTTAAAAAAAAAAATTGAAGTTTCATGACTTATGGTGGGCGGATAACATTACTGTAGAATTGTTTTTGAAAATATTTTTTATTTAAAAATATATTAAAAAATTTTAAAAATTATTTTTGATATCATTATATTAAAATTATTCAGGAATACTAAAAAAATTAAAAAAAAAATTAGAATTTTGATGAAAAGTTGGTTCAACCTTAATTCCAAACGGGGTTGATATCCAATGTATGTTTGGAAGTGTAGCAGGTGTTACTTTTTAAAATATTTTTTGTTTGAAAATTCATTAAAATAATATATAAATTTTATTTTTAATATAGCACATCAGAATAATTTAAAAACACTAAAAAATTTAATTTAAAAAAATAAAATTATTTTACAAAAACAATTTAACCATACTCCCCAACACACCTTTAAATTTTATTGTTCATCAACGTGATTCATTTTCTATGTAAACCAGCTACTTTATGAATATGATTTTTTTCCATTTTAGTATGATTTCAAATTTAAATTAGAGGAGCAGGAATCTTGATTCTTGACTTTGTTTCCACTTTTTTTTAGGTTTTTTTCTGTTGCATGTCAAGACAAAAACATAATCTCTGGGTGAAATGTTTTTCTCATTGCCATTATCCCATTACTGAATAAATAGATATATTTTCTGTTTAGAAATGTGGTTGTGGTTATTTTTTAAAATATTTTTTATACTATTTTAATATATTAAAATAATATTTTTTTTATTTTTTAAAATTAACGCATAAAAACATATAAAAAAATTAATTTTTCACAAAACAAAAATTAAATTTGTTAGAAACATGGGTTGCCTGCTTTCCAAACACAGCCTCCGGGAAAACAGTTATCTTCGAACATTAAAAAAACAAATATCTTCGAACATTGCCTCTCTTGATTCTTTCCACAAGATTCATAGTGATAGCAAAGAAAATTTCGGTTAATTCAATAGTTTGTATTTTCTTTTACTGATTTCACGTGAAATTATATTTCTTGATTTTATATAGGATAAAATAAATTATTTTATATTCATTAAAATTTATTTTGCATTAAAAACTAAACACATACTTTTAAAACTGTAACTAAAAATATATTTTTTTAATCATAATCATAAAAACTACTACAATATTAAATTCTCGCTTATGTGAATCATTTTGCCTCTTTGAGGGTGCAAAATATCCAGACTTAACACTCAAAATGAAAATAAAATTGAATTAAATGTATATATAGAAAAAGTTGGTGAAATAAGCATGCTGTGATTAAAAAGCGCATTACGAACTACGAAGTGTAAGGTCTGTACTTAGATTAAAATTGTTCGATTAATTCAATAATTTTTATTTTTTTTACTGGTTCATGTGTAATTATGTTGTAAATTAGTTTTGTATAAGTTAAAATAAATTTTTTTATATTCATTAAGATTTATTTTTTATTTACTTTGCAAACAAAAATCTATTTAAATGTAGTTTTAATTAAATATATATTTTTAAAACCATAATTAAAAATATTTTTTTTAATCATAACTATAAAAACTATTATAATATCAAATAAACACTTAATAATACTATGCTAATCATTTTTTCCCTTTCAGGGTGCAAAATATCCTGAATTAACACTCAAAATGAAAATAAAGTTGAATTAAATTTATATATAGAAAAAGTAGGTGAAATAAGCAAACTGTGATTAAAAAGAGCACTACGAAGTGTAAGGTCTGTACTTAAATAATGTTGATTGATGTTTCATCTCTTTTCTTCTTCTTCTTTTTCACTTAATAATTTTAGATTTAATTCCATACGATCCTAGGTATTATTTCATCTGTTATTTACAATCTCATTGCTTGATTGGTTTTTATTTTTTAAATTTTTATAATCTATAGGAGATTGATATTTTTTTATTAATGTGGGTGTTTGGGCCAGTTTACTAATTTTATAGTCCTGAAGTTAACGATCATGTAAGCCTCCAGTGACCCTAAAGTTTGTGAAACTTGAATTGGTAATCTCTAGAAAACAAAACTAGAATCTGACTAGTTAAGTTATACCCTTTAGAGGAGTTGATTGAAACTTTTTTACAAGCATGTGAAATGAGATCTTTTGTTGATGGAATGCTAATACAGCCAATACTCAATTAATTTGTAGGAAAAAGAGTCTTATTCGACATCCATAAATGGTTGTAGTAATTTAAAGGATAACATTTCGTTGCTATTGTTGATTATTTTGTTTAGTCCTTTTAAAATTATTAATTTATAATTTTTATAGTCATTAAATTTCAGAAATAACAATATATTTTGTATTATTTTACAATTAATCCAATTGCAATATCTCACAATAAAAAGGGAATAAAAAAAGAAAGAAAAATTAGAACAAGATTTAATGATGAATCATATGGTTGAGAAAAAAGATCAAGTGAAGAAGGAAGGCAACAAGAAAAGTGGAAACAAGGAAAAAATAGGAGTAAATGCAACCGAACATGAATGGAAATATAAATCATCTAAGAACTTGCATCATGAATTATAGTTATTAAATATTTGAATATGTGTTGAGGTGAGGTGGTTGATTGAGAATATGATATAATTAGTTCTCTAAACTCAAAGAATTGAAGTTTGACGCATAATTAATTGTGTTTTTAATACAAAATTTTAAGTCTATTTAATATTATAATAGTGGTTGTTTTTTAAAATATTTTTACTTGGAAATACATCAAAATAATATATATCTTTTTTATTTTTTAAAATTTATTTTTTAAATTAGCATATCAAAACGATTTAAAAATAACAAAGAAAATTAATTTAAAGCAAAGAAAATAAATAAAAATTTTAATTTTATATTAAATTCATCAAACTTTTAGTTTTTTTACAATTTTTTTCTTTTCTTCCCCTCACAAATCTCTCCCCTCCTCTTCATTTTATATTTATTTTTTAGATAAATTAAATTCTCACAAAAATGGAGATAAAAATTACCTCTTCTTTTTTTTAGCTTTTCGTTGAAGAAGATAAGTAGGAAAAAAAAGGAGTTGAAATATATTAAAACAAAAGTTAGGGAAATAGGTTCACCTACCGTGATTTCTTTCAGAATTTTTATTTTTCTAGAAATGTTTATAATTATTTTCTCAATTCTGTCCATTGAGACAAAGAATGATTTCATCTTCCAATAAGTATTTTTTTTCTTTTACGACTTCTGAAGTAAGAATTCAGTTATTTTGAAAAAATAAATTTATTAAATTACATTTTCGTTTAAGATTTTTTTTGTTTACATTATAGGGAAAGAATCAGATTATATTATTGACTTAGAAAATAAAAATCTTTTTGACAAAAAAAAAAAGGTATATAGAGTGACCCCAAAGCAACGCTAAAGTCCATATAATTAGTATCATAGAAAATTATTTAGACCATTTATTATTAATACTTTGGAAAAAAAAATAGAAGTAATTTTTTAAAAAAGAAGTAAAATATATTAGAAGACTAAATAGGTGGACTATGCTACAACGCAGGCTGGGTCAATTTTTTTCTAATTTAAAATAAAATATCCAGGTAATAATAACCCATATCAACCTGAGATAACTTAATAAAAACGAGACCCGGAATATGAGATCAAGATTAAAAAATATTTATTTAAAAAAAAAACATAAAAAAAGACCAAAGCTAGATCAATAAAAAAAATAGTGAAAAAAAAACTTGAGTCAATCCGGGTTAACTTGACTAACCCACACCTAGGATAACCCCACATAAAAGAAAGTGAAAAAATCACAAAGCTCAAGGGCAATAATCTAATGTCAATGGATAAAGTGAATAAAAAATCAATTTTATATAAAAAAACACCGAAAAAAATAATTGAGTTTGAAATTGAAATAACCCCATAAAAAAAGCAGAACAAATCATGAAGTTCAAGGGCCAATAACCCAATATTAAACGATGAAACTAGAGAAAAAATCAATTCTTAAAAATAAACCTAGAAAGAGAATAGACTTAAACTTGACTAATATTTGAAAATAGTGACTCAAGTCATGAGACCGAGATTACCCCGTAGAAGAAAGACATGAAAAAATAACAAAGCAAAACTCTTAATTAAAAAACAAAACAATGAAGACCAAATTTGATATAAAAATTAAATGAAATAAAATAATTAGGGATTATAATGAAAAACAAAATAAATCAAGAAAAAAATATCAATTAAAAAAATGAGGATCAAAATTGGATGTATAAATTAAATGAAATAAAATGTTGAGGGACAAAAATAATAAATAAATAAATAAATAAAAGATAAAAAAAATCAAAAGAATGAGGACCAAAACTGGATACAAAAATTAAATGAAATAAAATGTTTATGGATGAAATTAAAAAAAAATATATTAAAAAGGCATTAAAATCAACACAAATAGCAATCAAAATAACAAGAATTAAAATTGAATGAAATACAAACTAGAAGATACAAATGAATTTTGGAAGGTTTAGCATGAATCCCAAGGTCATGAAAGAAAAGGTCCACAATTGCCCGAACGACCATGAATATCACCACACATGTCACCTCATCAGCGTGTTGCTACTGGACGCGTAAGATGACTCGATGGTTGATTGTTTTTCTAAAGGGTGTGGGCGACATCCACTTGTTGATGTTTTACACACGTCAACAATTTTTTTATAATATTTTTTATTTATTAAAATACTAATTTGCCTTCATTCAAATTAAGGATAAAAAACTAACGATGAAAATATTAAAAAACCCATAGCGGTAAGTTTAGGTTTTTTTTTTGTTTTTAAATGTATTTTAATTTTTTAACTGTTTTTCTAAAAGTAAAAAGATCAAGAAATTCATGTAAACCATGTTTTTTTTTTGGGTAAATTAATAACTTTATTATGCAACCAAAACATGAAGAGACCGGTTTACCTCATTAATTTATTAATGGCAATTAAATTCTATGAAAATACCGTTTTGCTTTTAAATTTGTATTTTTTAAAAGGGCAAAATTATCAAAGTACTGTATCAATATTACAATTCACAATAGTCTTGCCAGAGGGAGTTTTACTACCTGCTCTTTTTTTTTTTCTTTTTTTTTTTAATAATTGGCTGTAACCTAGGAAAGGCCAAGGGGAGGGGATCACATCACCGAACCTTTGTAAGAAAAAGGAGTCTATCTTTAGCATCAAGGATAGTCACGGAGTTAGAAGTAGGACCAAGCAATCAGTAGCATCGAAGTCACGTGCGCCCGTTCAGCTGATGATGAATGATGACCCATTTACCATGATGCTGCTGATTCTTCTGATGATGATGATGATGCCACAATTACTTTCTTAGTCCATTCTTTATGGACTGGAGTCCTCAGCACTCCTCCCCCAAAACCATTAGCGAGGGACAAAAAGAAAGAAGAAGAAAAGAAAAACCATCCCTTTCCTTTCCCTGGTGCAATCCCTTTTGCAAGTGCAAAAGGATGGTAGATTTGAGCATAAGATAAGATCTGCGACTTCATTCTGAGAGAGAAAAAAGGAAGAAGAAGAAGAAGAAGCATTGTATGGCCCCTGTGGGGTCCTTGTTGAGAAGAAGCATTGTGGGCTCTCTTTGACCATAGATAGAAAGAAAGGTTTTGCCAATGGAGAATGGACAACCATGCAACTATTATCTACTGTCTCAGATTCATATGCAAGGGGGGGTGTCACCAGAATCTTGAACAATTCACAAGAGAAACATCGAGTTTTTAGTGTCTGGACTCAAGCCCAGGTGGGGCACAGCGGCTCAAGAGGCGAATGCCGTTCCAATTCCAACTGTCGAACCATTTGGGGAACAGTACCCGCAAAATTTATCCATTTGGGGACCCATGTGGTGCGGTAGACAATCAGATGGTTCAACAATTACAAGCCCATTCCTGCCTCTGGGACTGGGATTTTGTGTTTGCTTGGGTTGCGTCACTGTCTGCCCATGCTGCTGCTTATCTCCTGTGAGAATACATTAATACTGACTTCATCAAAACATATCGATCTGACTGTATTAAACAAGTTGGTCTTATTCAATTACCGCAAACATATTTTAAATCTGGAAAAAAAATATGTGAATCAGGTTATAGATTAGATCCAATCCGACTGTATTAAATAAGTTGGACTTATTTTAATTAGATGAAAGAAAAAATAACCAATTTTTTATTAAAGGATTAAATTTTAAAGAAAAATCAATTTAACAAAAGGACTAAAAAATTAAAATAATCAAAAGAATAATGACTAAATTGGAGAAAATAATATATTACAAATTGGGATTGAATGATGAAATTAAAAATAAATTAAAATTTTATAAAAGTGCTGAGAATAAAAATTAAAAATTAAAAAAATAAAAATCAAATTTGACATCTTAATAAATTAGTGAATAATTATAAAATTTTGCATGTCCAATGTAATTTTAGAGGGCAGGAAAGAGAAAATTAGGAGGATAAGAAAAACAAATCACCGGTGCCGCACCATCGCCACCACATATTATCCCAAAAGAAAAAAGACATCACAGCGCTTTCAATGACATGATGAAAGCTGATGTTTTGCTATCGAGAAAGGTCTCACATGCTCTATTTAAAGTGCGCTAGCACTACATGCTAGCTACTTTTTATTTTTTTAATAATATTTTATATTTACTAAATATCAAAATTCCCTTAAGCTATCTTAGTAATAGTGGAAAAACCTTTTTTAAAGTACAAAATAACTTATGGATGTCAGTTTACAAAATTTTGATTTCAATGATATTTTTGGTTACTGTGACATGCTTTTAAAATTTAAAAGGATTTATTTGTTCATGATTAATTTGATAATAATTAATGGGCTTTGTTAAATTATTTTATTTGTTCTTAATAGCTAGTTCAATGTTTTTTGACAGGAAGGATAAAATTATCATTATATTATTTTAATAAACAGTGCAATTCGGTTTGGATAAAAAATATTTTTTTAAAGAGTTTTAGTTTTTGTTAATTTTTTAGAAATTAAATATTTAATTTTTATATTTAAAAATCCATTTTTTTGCTCTTTTCCAATTTTATTTTTTAAAACAATAGAAAAAGGATAAAGATAGGTAGATAATATGGAAATATTTTTTTTAAAAAAAGAGCTTTCTTGAAACAAAATACTACTAAATTAAACATGATCAAGGTATTATTTAATTACTTTTAATAATAAAAAGATTAATTTATTTATTATGATAAATTGCAATGATTAAGTTATAATTAACTCTGGAAAAAATAATAAACAATCTTTTTTCAGAAAGCGGTATATTTTTTTCATGTTCTCCGTAGAATCTTTGGATTAGTTTTTGTATATTGAGATTAATGTAACCTTTTCGATCTTGTTAAAAACGATCTTCATGTTAGAATTAAAAGGAAGTATATTCCTTAATCATTAGGCCACCTAATTAGTTGGAATATTTCTCCATAAATTAATTTGTGCTCCTTTCATACACACAAAAGAAAAAATGCTAAATTTTTAGTCTCCCGTATAAAGATTTTTTTGGAGTAACTCTGTTTGTTTTTGCATTTCATAAATACTTTTAAAAAATTTAATTTTTTTTTTGCTTTAAATTAATAGTTATTTTTGATGTTTTTAGATCATTTTGATGCGGTAATATCAAAAATAATTTTTAAAAAATAAAAAATATATTATTTTGATATTTTTCTGAGTAAATTTGTTTTTGAAAAACAACTACAATCACAATCGCAGCAAACAGGGCAGATCAAAAACCAAAGTGTCCAAAGAAAAAGGATGATAATTGATTACAAGGAGCTCATGATATTATGTTTTCCTTAGGCTGCTGTGCATTCACATATTCTCAAAGAATTTATCCAGGCCTTTGTTAAATTAAAAGAAACTTAAATTACTATAGATTTCATGTGAGAGAAAGTAACGTGGATTTGATATTGTTTCTATTTATTTTTTTCTCTGGAGAATTTTTTACTTTGGTCATAAGTTTTTTTTTTTTTAATTTTATCCTTGTAAACTATGTTGGCTTGGATTTGAGACTGATAATTTATTTTAATTAGCATACTATGAGGTTATTTAGTATAAGAAAATAACACTCTTAAATTAATGCTTGATTCGGCCAAACATGCACAGTCTTGCATGTCCTCACTCCTAGCCTTTTTTAAATGTGTTAGCCCATCCAGCCCAAACAAACACTTCGCTCCTTTTGGCCTTTATATATATATATATATATATATATATATATATATATATATATATTCTATTAATTTTAATAAAAATTTATTAAAATAAATAAATTAAAAATATATTTATAATATTTGAATGAATACCGTTTAATTTTTACTTTATTTTCAAATAAAATTATAACATTTTTTATAATATTAATAAGTGTTTTTTTTTAAGAACCTTTCATGCTTGTTTTTAAAAAACCTTTAATTCTGTGGCTTTCATGTGAGTTTTTTTAATTATCATTTATTTAAATAAAAAATAGATCTTATAAAAAATTATTAAATTCAATTGAGTCCATGACCCTGGTTCTCGATTTAATGGGTGAACTTAGATTGACCTGAATCAATACAACATTCTATATTCTTAAAATTTATAAAAATTTGGAACGAAGATCTCTTAAAGATCCAAGTCAACCCAAAATGTTATTGTCTTAATATTAAAAAAAAATTAAAATGATGAAATCTTGATTTTTTTAAAAGTTATATTGAGTTTTGACCAAGTTGCATTTGGATTTGTCAAATTAATTGGATCCCATCACCTCAATTTCCACATATTTAATTTGAAATCTTGGTTAGCTAAGGAGCTGAGCTAGGAAAACTCCAGGTTGATCCGCAAGGTTAGACTAAATTTAATAACCTTGCTAAGTAATTACTATCCAACATGCAAACATTGTATTATTTTTATATTTCTTAATACATTTGCTTCAAATTATAAAAATATCATTTTTTAATAAAAAATCTTGCTTTTATGATTATGATTAGATGATGTCTAAAAAATAAATAATCTAGTAAAAAATCATAAAAAATTGAGCGCATTAATAAGATTAAAAGATTTTAATTAGACAAATATTTTTTTTATTCTTATTTTGAGAGCCACTCATAATACAAAATTAAATATTTTAATTTATATTTATTTTTTAAACTCTCGACTTGTTTTCTAGTTAATTTTTTTTTCAAATTAAATTTTTTTTTTGAACCAAACCTAGTTAATCAAAAGTAAATACCATAAATTCGGTAATGGTTCACTCTTTCCCCAGCTAGTACAATGGAGCAAAGTGATGGGTTGTCCTCTTGGTTGACAACGACAAAAGTAGTTAGGATTTAAATAGATGCCAACCCATGTCTATGTGTATGGCAGATCTCACTAAAAGACAATCCTAGCTAGCTAGCCTGTGGATCTTCTTGGATCCTAGAAAATTATTGCAAACTCTCTCAATCTGCAGAGTTGGGATGGACCATACAAGTTTTTAGTTCCTGGGTTCAACCTCCGAGGAGAATGTCATCAATGGAGTATCAACCGTCGACTTCTCAAGTTTTTTCTTTTTTGGTGAATGGCTTCTCAAGTTAAGAGACACACAGGAATATACATTAATTTAACGCTCAATTTTGCAGAAACTGTGGAAAGAGTTACTGTTATCTGAGTGTTACATCCAAGATTAGCTGATCATAAGCATCCTTGAAAAAACAGAGGATGTGAACGAAGTTATTAATGATGTCTTTGGGCTCTTATGTGTCTTCCTGGTTAGCCAAATAGCTATGAGAGACGAAAGAACACAGAGTGAAGAAATCATTTTGCAAGGCAGCTCACCGGCCGTGCATTGGTTTTGACACGAATAATGCAGAAATAATTTGCTACCTAATCCGATGGGTAGAGGAGGTAGAATCAATAGTCAAATGCCTTGTGTTTGCAATCAACAGTAGAATCAATACAGAACACAAGACTTCGGCCGATTAAAATACAGAATTGTTGTGCTTTTTGGTGATGTTTCCAATTCCTAAGCATGCTGTTTTGATCTAAAATGGCTCCTTACATTTAAGCTTCTGAATTTGTGATTCAACACAAATAAAATATCAAAATATTAAAAAAATAAAAGATTAAAGTATAAATTAAATATCATCTTCATCTTTAACATGGAAATAAGAATCTTGATCTTGTGGTGATATACAAGGGAAGTCATCAACTAGATATTCTAATAAATTGTCATTTCGATTAAAATCATCATCATTATCAATATAGATCGTTTTATCCTCTAAAGTCAAAGTAGATAAAGGCACTTCAATAGTCTCTCAACTTATTTCTTCTCTATCAAGAAGGATAGGTTCTTTACAAACCCATTTATTTGATAAGTCAATATTATCAAGACTAATAAGATCTAAAGCCTTCATTGTGTTGCTCAAATTTCTACAAAATACAAACACGAAAGATAACAAGATGAATATAAACCATATAGCTTAGTGATAAATTCAATTTTTTTTTTATAAAATAACACCAATGTTAATGAAAATAGTAACAATCATTTTCAATCTTATTATTAATGTCGCACGTGTGCGACATCGCGACGATCATCTTCAGGAACATGATCTCTCTAGTGATGGGGGAAAGGACAGTGAATTTTTGTTTCTTATTAGTAGAAAAAAGATGGAGTCACCACCTTAGCGTTCATGGTAGAGCAGAATTTTCCTTCCAATTAAATCTTCTTGATAGACTAGGCTTTTTCCCCCAAATAATTCATGATTTCTATGTAGGATTAGAAAACACAAAATACTTGACAAAACAAGCCCAATGAAACCAAAATTACTCCCTCGGCTTAAACTCATAGTCCTTAAGCCCATCTTGAATATAAATCAAATTTATTAAGATTTGTTTTTCCTGGGTTGTTGTTCTTTTGTAGTCCATCTTGGCTTATATGTTTTGCAAAAACTCATTAAAATTTTCCTTGAATTTCATTGCCTTAACCCTAGCAATTGGGCCTAGAACTCTAATTTTTTCTTTTATATATATAGTTTAGGATCTTAAAATTATGCTATATATAAGAACATAAAATAGCTTTCAGTTTGATTCCTTGCTGACAAAGGAGAAAAGAAGAAGAAGAAAGCAAAAGAAATCCGTGATCAAGATCGTTAGGTTGATAATCCTTTTCCTTTCCTTTGCTCATAATCAATCTTTTCAAGATATCCTCTAATTCACTTTACTGTGGTAAAGCTTCAATCATTTTTGTTTATTTGCTGAGCAATGATGGTGTACCTGCAGGAGTCTTCATGCATGTGATTCTATTATTTGCGACAGTAATCCTTGTGTTTTAAAATTATTTTTAAAAAAATGAAATTTTTTATTTTTTCCTTTTAAATTAATATTTTTTTTAGTTTTTTTAAATCATTTTAATATATTAATATCAAAAATATTTTTTTAAAAAAAATATTATTTAAATTAAAAATATTTAAAAAAACAACCTTATGGTAATATAAATACCTCTTTTACGCTAATTGATAAGTTGAGCACTGTGTATTGACACGCGTCTACTATCTTTTTCTAGCCCAATAAGAAGCTTGCTCCATAAGTCAAGATGGAAATGCTAAAGTAGCATGACAATATAGAATTTTTGTTCATATAAATTCAGTTATTTATTTATTTATTAGCTACCTTTGCTCACTTTAGCCGACTTCTAGCCTGTATTGCTGCATTTGGGGCTTTCGAAGAGGAAAAGAAATCTCAGTTTAAAAAAAATAAAAAATAAAAAATAAAAGGGAGGCTAAGCTGACAAGGATTTGCTCACTTTAGCTTTTCCATATCATTTATATTGAAACTATTTACATATTAATAGATATCCATTTAGCTTCAGGGTATGTTTGACTTGCGCTTTGTTTTGGATCTGATAAATTTTTTAATAAAAAAATTAAATATATATACTTTTCCATCATGGTTTTTTACAAAAATAGATTTCTTTCTTTTTTTTAAGCACAAGTTCCTTCCGAAATGATATTGTAGTTAATATATAATTTTATTTTTAAATGAACGTAAATCATTTTATTTTACAATCACACGAAATCCATTCACTTGGTAGAAACAATTAATGGAATTCAGACGAAAATATTTGATTGGTAGTTTTGAAAAAAAATTATATATTTAAATGAAAAAAAATTGAGAAGCTGGTTCTCCGATAATGTAATTCTCCCTTCATATCATCCTCAATTAGAATTATATATATATATATATATATATATATATTCTCTTTTGACGATTCTATGTTGGTTGTATAGAATACTCATGGATAAGAAGACAATGCTTTCGTGAGTGGAGTTTATTAAAGAGAGAAATCACATTTTAAATTTTTAAAGTATTTTTTATTTAGAAATATATTTAAATAATATATTTTTTAAAAATTATTTTTAATATCAGCGCATCAAAATAACCTAAAAATATCAAAAAATATTAATTTAAAACAAAAAAAATAAAAAAAATTCAAATTTTTTCAAAAGCATTTTTAAAACACAAAAACAAACAAGGCATAATCATGAAACCTCAAACCTCGTAGCAAAACATAAAATTTCAAGAAAGCCTATCAATAAATCTTTACATATACATGTTGTTTTTGCTTTTCATATACATATTAAAAATGAAGAACAGTGATAAATTATAGATTATTTGGTGACAAATGTATATTATATGTTGTTTTTTTAGAGGGCATTTAAGCTAATTTATAATGTATGTGATTGTTAATTTTGATGAGGAAAATCACATGGAGGCATCTTAAAGAATACAAAAATCATAAATATAAAAATTGATTGATAATTAAAACGTATAATATATGATCTGAAATGCATTCGTAATGTCTATAAATATATATTTATAGGAATAATTTTTTGAATTTTTAAAAATAAGCTTTTTAATTAACCACGTAGCTTTCACTTTAAAATTTGATGGTAACACGCACCTGCCCAAGGGGTGAGACAAACCAAGACATTCAATGAAAGCATGTCGTGATTTCACATCTCAATATATTGCAATTGTGAACATTTTTTTTCACTATTTAATATTTATGGCCATTTTCTCAGGGGAAGGACAGCTTTGATTGTCTACAGTCAATCCCACTGCGGCCTTGGACGCTTGCTTCCCTTTTTTCAGGGGCTATCAGTTCGGCTTTGACAATTCCGGGCCTTTTAGATTATCGGTGACTGCATGTCGTTTCTATCCGCTTGTCTTTACTGCACTCTCAAATACTTACTTATATTAAAAAAAAACAACTATTACTGCACTCTCAAATACTTACTTATATTCTAATTCATGCAAGTAAAATCAATATATTCTTATTACAATTAACAATTAATTTGAATGATGATGAAGAATTAATCATTAACTTATACTATTCCGTTAGGCCAATGGCGGTATTTGGAGAACATAATTA
>Ga0307515_10004475_pt1 | contig 28909 bp, 29 predicted proteins | sample 17_EM_MG_FD_194513 | JGI IMG/M metagenome (GOLD analysis project Ga0307515, IMG submission 194513) | Populus trichocarpa ectomycorrhiza microbial communities from riparian zone in the Pacific Northwest, United States - 17_EM | ecosystem: Host-associated > Plants > Roots > Unclassified | place... | reverse complement strand
CGGGTTGGCGCTCCCGAAAAGCTTGGTATCGCGGAAATCCTCAGACGCAATCGTCGTACAGAATTCAGACCAGGAACACCGGCCACAGGCGGCGCGGATCGCGTGGGTGGCAAAGTGCCTGCGAAGTGTCAGAACCGTCGCGGCATCCAGCGTCATCGCCTGACCGACATCCGCCGGCAGCAGGTCCCTGACCGCCTCGACCGCAACTTCGTCGATCTCCCTTGTCTCGGCCTTGCTGCAATCATGGTTGCAGAGAAGCCGGTCCGCGGCCGTAAGACCGCCGCAGATATCATCCGGCCCATCCACGAGCCGGACGGGCCTGCCGTGCTCGATGCCCGCAACAATGGACGACATGTTCTCCACGAATGCAGGCGTGTAGCCGTAGCCGCGATATGTGAGGATGCACAAAAAATGATGCCCGCGCAGTTGCACGGGCATTCCTGATGTCGGGTCCGATTCGGCTTCGGGTCTAGAGCTGGGCAAAGCGCGAGGCGCCCTTGAGAACGCCCTTTGCCATGACAGCGGCAATAGCGAGCTTCAGGACGTCGGCCATCCAGAAGGGATAGAAGCCATACTCCAGCGCCTTGTCGAAACCATAGAGGTAGGCGAGATAGGCGACGCCGAGGCCGAAGATCAGAACTTCACCGGCAAACAGTGTCGCGATCATCCCAGCCCAGCTTTTGGTCACGCCGCGATCGGCGAGATATCCCATCAGCGCCGCTGCGGCGAGGAAGCCGAAGAGATAGCCGCCCGTGCCGCCGATGAAGACGGCCGGACCGGACATGAACCCGGCGAAAACAGGAAAGCCGACGAAGCCTTCGATCAGGTAGAGCGCGACCGTCGCCGTCGCCATGCGGAATCCGAAAGTGACGCCGATCAGCATGACGGCGAGCGTCTGCAGCGTCATCGGTACTGGATAGAAAAACACAGTGATCTGCGACATGACAGCGAGGAAAATGCTGCCGAGGCCGACGATCGCCGCCTTTTTGGCGAGCGAGCCGCTGGCGAGCGCCTCAAGAGTTGAAATGCCGGATCGTGTTGCTAGTTCAGCCATCTGGGTTCTCCCTGCGCAGATAATCCGGACCTTTCTGTCACAAAATCCGTTCATATTGCAATCGCGAATATCGCAAAGCACTGCAATATCCCCTTGCGCCCTCCGCGTTGTTGAAAACGGCGGACGCGCGATTTACCCGGGGGGATCGAGAGACTAAGGTCCCGATATGACCACCATCCTTTATGAACACCCGGTTTTCCTCGAACACCACGTGCCGCCCGGGCATCCGGAGCGGCCCGACCGGCTGCGCGCGTTGAATGCTGCATTGGAACACGAGAATTTCAAGCAACTCAAGCGGCTTGAGGCCCCTATCGCCAATGAAGACGCGGTGACGCTGGCCCATCCCGAATCCTTCCTCATCGAGGTGATCCGCTCGATGCCCGAGGAAGGCGTGCGGCAGATCGAGTCGGATACCCATGCCAGTCCCGAGAGCCTGAAGGCGGCGCTGACCGGCATCGGCGGCGCCATGGCCGGCGTCGATGACGTATTCTCGGGCAAGGCCGACAATGTATTCGTCGCCAGCCGTCCGCCCGGCCACCATGCCGAGCACGACAAGGTCATGGGCTTCTGCCTGTTCAACAATGTGGCGATCGCGGCGCGTCACGCCCAGAAGGCGCACGGCGCGGAGCGCGTGGCGATCATCGACTTCGACGTCCACCATGGCAACGGCACGCAGGATATCTTCTGGGCCGATCCCAACGTGCTCTACTGCTCGACACACCAGATGCCGCTTTATCCCGGCACGGGCTCCAGACACGAGACCGGTGCCGGCAATATCGTCAATGCGCCGCTCAGCCCGAATGACGACAGCGCTTCGTTCCGCGACGCGGTGCGAAGCCGCATCCTGCCCGCTCTCCATAATTTCCGGCCCGATCTCGTGATCATATCCGCCGGCTTCGACGCGCATTACCGCGATCCCCTGGCGCAGATCAATTTGGTCGGCGAGGACTTCGACTGGATAACCGGGCAGCTCATGGACATCGCGGGCAAATATGCCGGCAACCGGGTCGTCAGCGTGCTGGAGGGCGGCTATGATCTGGAAGGGCTGGCCGAATCGGCGGGCCTGCATATCTGCCGGCTGATGAAAGGGTGACGATGGATACGAGTGCTGAGAAGATTGATGTGAGCGCCCTTTCCTTCGAGCAGGCCGTCAGCGAACTCGAAAACATCGTCGCGCGGCTCGAACGCGGCGACGTGGCGCTCGACCAGTCGATCGAAATCTACGAGCGTGGCGAGGCGCTGAAGAAGCATTGCGAGACCCTGCTCAACGCCGCCGAAGCGAGAATCGAGAAGATCCGCGTCGATCGCGGTGGGAAAGCTGTCGGGACGGAGCCTCTCGATCGCGAGTGAAGCGACCAACCCTCGGCGACCAGGTTCGCCGGTTTGAACGGAGTTCGACCATGAACCGTATCGCATCCCTAAGCCTCGTCCTCGCCCTTTACGCCACCACGGCCATCGCCAACGATACGACCGCCGAGCTGAAGACGGGCGGGCTGGTCTATACCCGTAGCGATGCGATCTCGATGGAGGAGGAGAAGCTCTACATCTCGCCGAAAGAGGTGCGGGTGGACTATGTCTTCCGCAACACATCGGATGCGGCCGTCGAGACCTATGTCGCCTTTCCGATGCCCGATATTTCCGGCGGGCCGGATCAGAACGTGGATGCGGGCGATGTGGAGAGCGATAATTTTCTCGGCTTCTCGGTCACCCAGGACGGCGCCGATCTGAAACCCTCGCTGCAGCAACGCGTCTATGTCGGCAGTCTCGACATGACCGATGCCGTCAAGACGGCCGGTGTGCCGATGAACCCGCAGAGCCAGGCCGCGCGGGAAGCACTCAAGAAACTCCCGCCTGAGACGATCGAGGACTGGTTGACCCGGGGCCTCGTCGTTCCCGATATCTATGACGACGGCTCCGGCATGAAAAAGGAGTACGTGCCGGTGTGGACGCTGAAATCAGCCTATTTCTGGCAGACCAGCTTTCCTACGGCCAAGGATATCAAGGTTTCCCACCGCTATCGCCCGAGCGTCGGCGGGACAGTGGCGACAACCTTTCTCAACGAGAACGACGAGCCGAAGGGCGAGCGTTTCGAGGAATACAGGAAGAAGTTCTGCGTCGACGACGCCTTCGTGACGCTCGCAAGGAAATCCAATGCCGCGATGCGGGACGGACAGCCCTCGCTCGTCGAGAACTGGATTTCCTATGTCCTGACCACTGGCGCCAACTGGGCCGGCCCGATCAAGAAATTCACGCTCGTGGTCGACAAGGGCGAAGCCGACAACTATGTCAGCTTCTGCGGCACCGGTGTGAAGAAGACCGGCCCGACGACGTTCGAGATGACGGCGGTGGATTTCTATCCCGAAAAGAATCTCGACATCCTGCTCCTGGTGCCGACGCAGGCCCCGTAGTCAGCCCGGCAGCACCACCGCATGGTGCGGCTGGTGCTGGCCCAGCACATCGAACACCGTCGCGACGATGCCCTTGCGGTCCAGACCTGCCAGCGCATTCATCGTCTCGGGCTTGGCCTGCTCCACGAACATATCGGGCATGACCAGCGGCCGCACCTTCAGCCGGCCGTCAAGCAGGCCTTCATGGGCGAGGAAATGCAGGACATGGCTGCCGAAGCCGCCGATCGAGCCCTCCTCGACCGTGATCAGCACTTCGTGGTGGCGGGCAAGCTGGCGGATCAGGTCATGATCGAGGGGCTTGGCAAAACGGGCATCGGCGACCGTGGTCGAAAGCCCGGCCGCATCGAGATCTTCCGCAGCCAGCAGGGCATCGGCCAGCCTCGTGCCGAAGGACAGGATCGCCACCTTGGAGCCTTGCTTGACGATCCGGCCCTTGCCGATTTCGAGGATCGAGCCGCGCGCCGGCAGATCGATGCCGATGCCCTCGCCGCGCGGGTAGCGGAAGGAAATCGGACCTTCGTCATAGGCAGCGGCCGTACGCACCATGTGCTTGAGTTCGGCCTCGTCTGCGGCGGCCATGACCACGAAACCGGGCAGCGTCGCGAGATAGGTCGTGTCGAAGGCACCGGCATGAGTCGGTCCATCGGCGCCGACATAGCCCGCGCGATCGATGGGAAAGCGCACCGGCAGTTTCTGGATCGCCACGTCGTGCACGACCTGGTCGTAGGCGCGCTGCAGGAAGGTCGAATAGATCGCCGCGAACGGCTTGAAGCCCTCTGCCGCGAGTCCCGCCGCGAAGGTCACGCCATGCTGCTCGGCAATGCCGACATCGAAACAGCGCTCCGGGAAGACGCCGGCGAGCTTGCTGAGGCCGGTGCCATCGGGCATGGCGGCCGTGATGCCGATGATCTTCTCGTCGTGGCGCGCTTCCTCAAGCAGCGCCTCGGCGAAAACCGACGTATAGGCCGGAGCGTTCGGCTTGGCCTTGGCCTGGGTGCCGGTGATGACGTCGAACTTGTTGACGCCATGATATTTGTCGGCGGCGGCTTCCGCCGGTGCATAGCCCTTACCCTTCTGCGTCACGACATGGATCAGCACCGGGCCGGTGCTGTTGTCGCGGACATTGCGCAGCACGGGCAACAGATGATCGAAGGAATGGCCGTCGATCGGGCCGATATGGTAGAAGCCAAGTTCCTCGAACAGCGTGCCGCCAGTGACATAACCACGGGCATGCTCGACGGCGCGGGTGACGGCACGGTCGATATTCTTGCCGAGATAGGCGGTGAGTTTCTTGCCGATCTCGCGAAAGCCGAGATAAGTCCGCCCCGTGGCGAGACGCGCGAGATAGGCGCTCATCGCACCGGTGGGCGGGGCGATCGACATATCGTTGTCATTGAGGATGACGATCAGGCGGGCATCCAGAGAGCCGGCATTGTTCAGCGCCTCGAACGCCATGCCGCCGGAAAGCGCGCCATCGCCGATCACCGAGATCACGTTGCGCTTCGAACCATCGAGATCCGTCGCGACAGCCATGCCGAGGCCGGCGGAGATCGAGGTCGAGGAATGCGCGGCGCCGAACGGATCGTACTCGCTCTCCGCCCGGCGGGTAAAGCCTGACAGGCCGCCTTCCTGCCGCAGGGTGCGGATGCGGTCGCGGCGGCCGGTCAGGATCTTGTGCGGATAACATTGATGGCCAACATCGAAGATCAGCCGGTCGTGCGGCGTGTTGAATACCTTGTGGATGGCGATGGTCAGTTCGACCACACCGAGGCCGGCGCCCAAGTGACCACCAGTGCGGGAGACCGCGTCGATCATCTCCTCGCGCAGTTCGGCGGCAAGCTGGGGCATGTCCTTGTCATCGAGCTTGCGAAGGTCTGCTGGGAATTCAACCTGATCGAGGATGGGAGTATTCAGCGCTTGTGTCACTTTGGGTCCTGCTCGCCGGGCGACATATTCTTGCGGGCGTTCTATCGTCTCGAAGGCTTTTTTCAACCGCAACAAGGCGCAATTTAGGGCGACTGGCGGCAATAGTACACATTTTCCTTCGCAACGCGACGCCGCAAAGAGTCGCGGGGGTTTGACTTTAGTCACGCACGGCGGCGAATAGCGAGCCAGAATTGGCCGTTACTGCCTCTTGTGATCGAATTTCAGGATTTTTGAATGCCAAGATTATTGAATACCGTCATGGGTCCGGTTGAATGTGAGATATCTGGAAGCGGCCCTGCGCTGCTATCGCTACACGGTGGCATGGGCGGCTGGGACCAGAGCCGGATACTGGCTCAAGCGTTGGGTGCTACACCAGACAGGTTTCATCTCATCGCCGTTTCCAGGCCCGGCTATCTCGGCACGCCGCCGGCGTCGGGAAGGACGCCCGAGGAGCAGGCAGACCTTTTCGCCGCGTTGCTCGATACCTTGAACATCGCGTGCGCCTTCGTGGTGGCGGTCTCGGCCGGGGGCCCGACCGCCATCCAGTTCGCGCTTCGTCATCCCGCGCGGTGCAAAGGGCTGATACTCGTATCTTGTTGCACGGGCCATATGGCGGTGCCTGCCGAACTGATCAAGCGCCTGCCGATGCTACGCTTCATGGCGCGCTTTTCCTGGCTGACGGCGCTCATGCGCTGGCGGACGACAAGAAACCCTACCAAATCCTCCATCCGCTCGATCGCCAACGCAGAGGTACGCAATCAGACGCTCGCGCATCCCGAGGCCGGTCCGTTGCTACAGGCGCTGAAGACCAGTGTCTTCGACAACATGGCCGGTCGGCTAGATGGCACCTTCAACGACATGCGGCAATTCGAGGCGCTAATATCCCTGCCACTGGAGCAGATCGCTATTCCGATCCTCGCCGTTCACGGAACCGGTGACCAGGTCGTTCACTTTGCGCACGGTGAGCGGATGGCCGACATGCCGCCCTATGCTGAATTGATGGCGATAGATGGCGGCGAGCATGTCGCGATCTTTACCCATCTCGAGGCCGTACGCGAGCGGGCCGCCGATTTCTTTAGACGCAATTCATGAGAGCGCCGACCGGATCGCGCGGATGGCGGCGAGCGCCGTCCGGCTCCGGCGTGGATGGGTGAATTCCGGCCATGTCGAGAGTTTTACGGCGACGAAATCGTGCTCCGGATCGATATAGATCAGTTGCCCGAACACGCCACGGCAGATGACGACTGGCTTGCCGGCTTCCTCGATCCAGAACTGGTTGTGATAGGCGCCCCGAGGCAAGACGATGCGATAATCGCCACCGAATTTGGCATGATCACCATTCGGCAGATCGCTGATGAAATGCCACGGCACGATCTGCTTACCATGCGCGGCACCACCACCGCAGATGAGTTGGGCAAAGCGCGCATAATCCCTGAGCGTCGCATTGAACCCGCCATCGGCAAGACCATACCCGCCGAGATCCACCGTGAAATAGGCGTCCTCTTCGGCTCCCATCGGGGCCCAGAGTTCGCGGCTCACCAGTTCGGGCAGCATCAGGCCGGACACCCTTTGCAGGATGAAGCCGATCACGTCTGTCTCGATCGAGCGATAACGGAAGCTTTCGCCATGCGCCGCCTCGAATTCCGTGAGTTCGAGGATGAGCTTCCACATCGTGTCGGGCCAACTAGGCTTCAGCTCCTTCCAGCCGCAGGCGGCATCGACCTTGGCGATATGGGAATCGGGCGACGTATAGGTCTCGTCGAACAGCACGCCGCTCTGCATGTCCATGACCTGCTGCACGCTCGCACCGCGATAGGCGGTATTGGCCAGTTCCGGCAGGTAATGCGTGACGGGCGCCGCGAAATCCAGCTCGCCCCTTCCGTTCAAAATGCCCGCGACGGTGCCGACGACCGATTTCGCCACCGATTGCGACAGATGCGTCGTGCGCGGCTGCATGCCGTTCATGTAGGTCTCGGTGACCACGGCGCCCTTGTGGAGCACGATGAAGCCATCGGTGAAGCTGGCATCGAGGAATTCGGCGATCGTCTGCCGCGCGCCGTCGCACTCGAAATCGAGACCGGCGAGATTCTGCAGCGCATTGCCCAAGGGCAGGACCGGTCCGGGACCCCGCCAGACCTCCGCCGTCGGCACGATCTGGCGGACGTTCTGGAAGGTCCATCGGTTATGCGGCGCGCCATCCCACTCGGCGCGGGGAATGAGCGGGCCACCGGGGTTGCGGGGGTCGCGATGCTGGCTGGGGTCGGTCATGTCTAACTTTCGGTCAATTGGCGGGGGCGATCAATTGGCGGGCAGCGGAATGAACTCTTCCTCGTCGCCGGGGACGATGTCGAACTTTCCGGTACGCCACTCTTCCTTGGCCTGTTCGATGCGCTCCTTGGAGGAGGAGACGAAATTCCACCAGATGTAACGCTTGCTGGCCATGGTCTCGCCGCCGAACAGCATGAGATGACAGGGCTCGTTGCCCGCCACGAGATCGAAGGTCTCGCCCGGCTTGAAGACCAGGAGTTGATCTGCCTCGTAGGTCACGCCGCCGACGACCAGCGAACCCGACAGAATATAAGCGGCACGCTCGTCCGCGCCGGCGGGGAACGTACAGCGCTTCTGCGGCGCGATATGGAGATCGACATAGAGCGTGTCCGTGGGAACCTTGACCGGCGATTTGAGCCCCAGGAAGCCACCGATCACCACCTTGCCGTAGAAACCGTCATCGGAGAAGTCCGGCAGGTTCTCGGCCTCGGCATGCAGAAAGGCCGGGTCCATCTCCTCGTGACTGTCCGGCAGCGCCAGCCACGTCTGCAGGCCCGAGAGCGACATATCCTTGCCGCGCTGGTTGTCGGGCGTGCGCTCGGAATGGACGATGCCGCGCCCTGCCGTCATCAGGTTGATGTCACCGGGCTTGATGACCATGCCGGTGCCGAGGCTGTCACGGTGGGTCATTTCGCCATCGAATAGATAGGTCACGGTCGAGAGCCCGATATGCGGATGCGGCCGCACATCGACCGCCTTGCCCGCACGCAGGATCGCCGGTCCCATGCGATCGAAAAAGATGAACGGTCCGACCAGCCGCCGCTTCGACGACGGCAGCGCTCGCCGCACCTCGAAATCGCCGAGATCCGATGTGCGCGGGATGATCAGCTGCTCGATGAGATCGACCGCGGCCGCATCACCTGCTTCTGGGTCTTCGCCGGGAAAGAAGGACATGGATGTGCTCCTCAGTCACGGGGCACGGCTTGCCCCTGTTGCGCTGCCCAGACCGTTTCGAACCGCGTCACGATGGCAGTAAACAAGTTTGGTGGCAGATAGCCATATTCATAACGGCCATTCGAGCGAGGCACCAGCCGCAAATCGAAACCCGGCCACACAAACCGGTTGCCCTCGTCGAGCCTGACCCAGGACCGCTCGCCATCGAGACCGAGATGGCGCTTCACAGCCTGTGGCAGTTCGACCGCAATCGATTTGTCCATCGGTTCGGAATGGGTCACCGGCACGACGGTGACCCGCGTACCTTCCGCGCCCCGATCAACGGCAAGAACAATCACACAAGGGCGGTCCTTGCGGCCTTCCACCAGACCCGCGCGATGTTCACGACGCCAGAGATAGGCATACGAAATCACCAGACCGAGCTGCGGATCAGGTAGCGGCATTCCTATTCTTCATCCAGAAGCGCGTTCAGATGATCGTGCTCGGCGGACATCCGCCCCGCCGCGATTGCCTTGACCTCATCGGGTGACAAATCCGCCGTGGCGAAGGATTGCCGGACCATGTTCTTGTAGCGCTGCAGCTCTTCAAACTCTACGGATGAGACGAAATAGCCGGTCGCACGACCATGGCTCGTGACGGCAACCGGCTCGCGCTGGACAATTTCTCGGTAGAGGCCAAAATTGCGGGTGAATTCCGTGGTAGGGACTTCGCGCATGACTGCTCCAATCAGTTCTTGCCAATTACGCTTTTTACGTCTTTTACGCTTTTCATGCTTTTTGATCAAGCCCCGGAGTTCTAAATGCCCAATCTCATCCGCCTCGACCAGCTTCTCGTCATCACCGGTGCCTTCGACAGTCGGTCTCGGGGGCGCGATGCGATCGATCGTGGAACCGTCAAGGTCGGAGGCGTGGTTGCGACCAAGGCCGGGCAGTTGGTGGACGAAGACGCTGAAATCACGGTGGAGGATCCGGCCCAGGCCTATGTCTCGCGTGCGGCGCTGAAGCTGATCGCCGCGCTCGATCATTTCGAGTTGTCGCCGGAAGGGCTCGACTGTCTCGATGTCGGGGCATCGACCGGCGGCTTCACGCAGGTGCTGCTCGAACGTGGCGCAAAACACGTTACCGCAATCGACGTCGGCCACGCACAACTCGATCATCGCCTCAGGGACGATCCGCGCATCACCAATCTGGAAGGACTCAACGCGAGGGAACTGACTCAAGGTGACTTGGCTGCGCCAGCGCAAGCGATCGTCTCCGACGTTTCGTTCATCTCGCTCAGGCTGGCGCTGCTTCCGGCGCTGGAACTGGCCGAACCGGGCGCCTGGGTCGTCACCCTCGTCAAGCCGCAATTCGAGGCCGGCCGCGATGGCGTCGGCAAGCGCGGAATGCTCAAGGATCCATCGCAGGGCCCTAAAATCGCCGCTGATCTCGAAGTATGGCTGAATTCGCTTGGCGGATGGCAGAGCCTCGGTGTAATCCCCTCGCCCATCACAGGCGGAGACGGAAACCACGAGTTTCTGCTGGCCGGAAGGAAATCATGAGCACCGAAACAGTCACCATCCAAGCGGTCGGCGCCGAGGGCGACGGCATCGCGCGCGGCCCTGAGGGCGCAATCTTTGTGCCGTTTACGCTGCCCGGCGAAGAAGTCGCCATCGCCCGCGTTAAGAATAGTGGCATGCCGATGTCATGGGCCAAGACCTCACCGGAGCGCGTCGCGCCACCCTGCAAGCATTTCGGCCCCGAAGGCAAAGGCGGCGCCTGCGGCGGCTGTTCGCTGCAGCACTGGGCCGCCCAGCCGTATCAGGACTACAAGCGCCAACTGGTGATCGATGCGTTGAAGGCCAAGGACATCGAAACCGATGTTGCGCGCCTCTTCCCCTGTCTTCCCGGCGAGCGTCGTCGGGTGACGATGACCGCGCGGCTGACCGACAAGGGCGTCGTGCTCGGTTTTGCCCAGGCGGGCACGCACCAGATCGTCCAGGTCGAGGAATGTCCCATCTCCATGCCAATGATCGTCGCGCGTCTCGACGGCGTACGGAAGATCATCGGCGCGCTGGGTTCGGGCGCCGAGCCGTTCCGCGTGGCGATCGGTGCCACGCTCTCCGGCCTCGACGTCAATATCCTCGACCTGAAGAAGGTCGATGGGAAGAAGAGACAGGCGGCCCTCGATATCATCTTGAAGGAAAAGGGTTTTGCGCGAGTGTCGATCGATGGCGAGATCCTCGTCGAGCCGCAGAAGCCGATGCTGGATTTTGCTGGCGTCAGTGTCGTTCTGCCGCCCGGCAGCTTCACCCAAGCAACGGTGCGGGCCGAGGACGTCATGGCGGATCTGGTAACGGGACATCTCGCCAAATCCAAGCGCGTCGCCGATCTCTTCGCCGGCACGGGCACGTTCGCGCTCAGGCTCGCGAGGAAGAGCGCAGTCCATGCGGTGGAATTCGACGCACCGGCGCTCGCCGCACTGGATCACGCCGCGCGGAATGCACAGGGCCTGAAGCCCATCAGCATCGAGCGCCGAGACCTTTTCCGCCGGCCGCTGCTGCCGCTCGACCTCAAATATATCGACGGCGTTTCGTTTGACCCGCCTCGCGCGGGCGCCGAGGCACAGTGTCATGAACTGGCGCGGTCCAAGGTGGCAAAGATCGCGGCTGTTTCCTGCAATCCCGTGACCCTGGCCCGCGATCTCCGCATCCTGATCGATGGCGGCTACAAGCTGAAATCGGTAACCCCGATCGACCAGTTCCTGTGGTCGAGCCATGTCGAGGCGGTGGCGCTGCTGGAGCGGTAGTTATTCACCGGCGAAGTCCTCCGGAAACCTCAACCGCTTAATGCCTGCATTGCCCCGGCGGCAGGCCGAAATGGCGCTTGAATGCCCTGTGAAAATGCGCCGGATCGCGAAAACCCGAGGTATAGGCCACACTTTCCACGCTGCGGCCGATGAATTCCGGAGCCGAAAGTCGGTCGCGGGCAAGTTCCAGCCGTTCCGCGAGCAGCCAGCCACTGAAGGTCGTTCCGTTTTCCGCGAAGCGGGATTGGATTGTTCGGGTCGTGCAATTGAAGAGGCGCGCAAGCTGGTCGATGCCGAAGCCCGGCTCGGCGATGTGGAAGAGTGCTGTCGCCTCGATATCAGCGAGCGTCAGCCTTTCGCCAGCGGCGGGCGCGGTATCCGCGATCAGTGAGAGCAGGCCGAGAACCGGCTTGCTCATCATGTCGGCGAGGTCGATCCTGTCGCCCTGCATCGCCTGGCAAATCAGCCGCATCTGCAGCGCCAGATGCCGGCCGAGCTGGGTGGAGGCGATCGCCCGATTGATGTCCGCGATCGATCGCCCTGCAGCGATTGCAGATCGATCGAAACGTAGCGAATAGAGCACCATCCGGCGCGTGCGGTCGAAATCGAGATGGAAGGGTTGGTTGTTGTCTATCAGGAAGGGCTGCCCGGCGGCGAGTTGCCAGTCCTCGTCGGCATGCCGCGCGCCATAGCTGGAAAAGGCGCTGAAATTCAGGAACAGGCTATCATCCGGCCTGCGGCGCAGTTCGCGGCTACCGCGGTCGGCCATGTGTCCGGGGGCCGATATCGTCGCCAACACGCCACTGGAAAGCGCGACCGCCTGGAACTCGGCGTTGAAGATACCGTCATCCGATTGCACCGGCTGGATGCCGGCATAGACGTCGCAGATCGCGTCACAGAAGAAATCGAACTTGCGGGCGTCGTTCACGGTCGCGGTCGACACGGCGGCAAGGCGCCCGGCACTGGTTTCGCCTGAGGTCATGATGTTTCGCCCCGAGCCAGAGCCCTCCCCCGGCCTCTCTGCTATGTTGCGCATCGGGGAGCGCATAATCAAGGGAGGAAATCATGCCACAGGGAAAACCGGCTTTCGTCTTCATCCATGGCGCATGGCACGGTGCGCGGAGCTGGGACAAGGTCATACCGTCGCTCGAAGCCGCCGGCCACCATTGCGTGGCACTCGACCTGCCCGGCGCCGGGCCGAACGCGAAGTCACCAGTATCTTTTACAGCCAAGCCATTCGATCCCGCCGCTTTCGGAACCGAGCCATCGCCGAATGGCGGCGTGACACAAGACGAGCGTACGGACGCCGTGATATCAGGGGTTAAAGCAGCCGCCGGACGCGGCAATGGCAAGGTGGTGCTCGCCGGCCATTCGTTGGGAGGCATCACGGTCTCGCCGGTCGCCGAGGCGGTACCCGACCTGCTTCATGCGGTGGTCTATGTCACGGCTTTCATGTTGCCGCCCGGCATGCCGGCGATTGCGATGATCCAGCACGATAGCATGGCTGCCGCGCTGGTGCCCGCGCTGTTCATGGCCGATCCGGCGGCGGTGGGTGCACTGAGGATCAATGTCGCAAGCGACGACCCGGGCTACAGCGCGAACCTCAAGGCGGCCTTCTTCGCCGATGTCGATGACCCGGAATACGAAGCGTTCCGCAAGACGCTGCATTGCGACGAGCCGGCGCAGGTCGCGCTGGTGCCCTCCGCAGTGACCGTTGGTGCATTCGGTTCGGTGCCACGCCACTACATCCATTGCGACGACGATCGGGCGATCACGCCAGAGGGTCAGGCGCTGATGGTGGAGATGACCGATGCGGCAGTCGGTGGAAAGACGATCACGCACCGGCTTTCGACAAGCCACTCGCCGTTTCTTTCGCAGCCGGTGAAACTTGCGGAAATTTTGCTCGCAGCCGCTTGTTAGGACCGAGCCATTCAGCTCAGGCCGAGTCGAAAATGGTGGTTTTCGAGAACCGGAGCGGAGCGTACTTAAGGTACGTGAGCACCGGAAGCGCAGAAAATCACCATTTGCAGACCGGCATCAGCTGAATGGCGACGGCCCTAACGCTTCTTCTCGAAAAACGCCTTGTAAAGCGCCGCTGCCTCGTCGGAGCGCAGGCGTTCCATGAACAAGACCATTTCCTCGTCCATGCGGGTAAGGATCTCCGCGCGGTCGCCCTTTACGAGCTTGCGCGACAGCATCAACGACTGGCGCGGCCGGTTGATGAGGTGGGAGGCGGCTTTCAGCGTTGCGGTTTCGAGTTCGTCCTCGTCCACCACGCTCCAGACGATGCCGGCCTCGCGGGCCTGTTCCGCCGAGAAGCCGATTCCTCCGACCAGCATGGCGAAGGCGCGCTGGTGGCCCATGATGCGAGGGCCGAGCAGGCTGGACGCAGCCTCGGGAACCACCGCAAGGTCGGTGAACGGCGTGCGGAACACGGTGCGCGGCGTCGTGAAAGTCATGTCGCAATGGAAATTCATCGTCGTGCCGATGCCGATGGCGATACCATCGACGCCCGACAGGAGCGGCTTGTCGAAATTGGCGAGCGCATGCAGAAATGCGAGCACATGTGCCGATTCCGGCGGGTTCCTCGCGATCTCCATGAAGTCGGCGAGATCGTTGCCGCTGGAGAATATGCCGGGTAGGCCGAAAATCACAGCGGCTTTGACATCTTCGTCGGCATTGGCGCCATCCAGCGCATCGGCCATCGCGCGGTACATGGCGCGCGTGATGGCGTTTTTCTTGTCCGGCCGGTGCATGCGGACGATCAGGATTCCCGGATGCGAGGCAGGCCGTTCGAGCTTGATGTCTTCGGTCATATGTCCTCTCACGCCAGGGCTTGGCGCACGGCGGCGAGGCTATCGGCGCCATTCATCACGCGATCCTTGAGGGCCGCGGTCTCGGAAATCAGGTTCTCGGCGGCGAAGCGGGCAAGTGCGATCCGGGCGGCATCCTTGCCGTCGCCGCCATCGGCCAGCCCGCCCTTGGCGAGATAGGCGCCGGTCAGCACAAGCCCAAACAGGCGCTGGTAAGGCGTGGCGCCTGACAGTGCCTCGATCATGCGGCCTTCGCCCACTGTCGAGAGCATCCACCCGGTTGCCTCATCGAGATCGGCGATCGAGGCTGCGAGCTTTTCCGCAGTCTTTCCGAAACCCTCGCGGTTCGAGGCGCGGACGACGGACGCGATATCCTTGAGTTCGCCGATGAAGGCGCGGACATGGTTGCCGCCGGCCTGCGGCAGCTTGCGCCCGATCAGGTCGATGGCCTGGATGCCGTTGGTGCCTTCATAGATCGGCGCAATGCGGGCGTCGCGGTAGAGCCGCGCCGCGCCCGTCTCCTCGATATATCCCATTCCGCCATGCACCTGGATGCCAAGCGAGGACACCTCGACGCCGGCATCCGTCGGAATGCTTTTCGCCAGCGGCGTCAGCAGATTGGCGCGATCGAGCCAGAACTGCTTGAGCTCGCCCGTCGAGGCGTGCGCCATGTCGACGGCGTGGGCGCAGGCGTAGGCAATGGCGCGGGCGCCCTGCGTCACCGCCTTCATGGTCGCCAGCATTCTGATGACATCGGGGTGTTCGATGATCGGGCTCATGCCCTCGCCCTGCCAGCCGGGCGCACGACCCTGCACGCGCTCCTTGGCATAGGCAATCGCCTTCTGGGTCGCCGCTTCGGCAATCGCCACGCCCTGCATGCCGACCATCAGCCGGGCATTGTTCATCATCGTGAACATGCAGGCGAGGCCCTTGTTCTCCTCGCCCACCAGCCAGCCGATCGCACCCGGCTCATCGCCGAACTTGCCGTCGCCGTAGATCATGGTGCAGGTCGGCGAGCCATGGATGCCCATCTTGTGCTCGAGCGAATGGACATGGACGTCGTTGCGGGCCCCGAGCGAACCATCGTCGTTGACCAGGAATTTCGGCACGACGAACAGCGAGATGCCCCGCGATCCCGCTTGCGCATCCGGCAGGCGCGCCAGCACCAGATGCACGATGTTATCGGTGAAATCTTGCTCGCCATAGGTGATGAATATCTTCTGGCCGAAGATGCGATAGGTGCCGTCTGGTCTGCGCTCGGCGCGGGTCTTCATGACGCCGAGGTCGGAGCCGGCATTCGATTCGGTGAGGTTCATTGACCCCGTCCATTCGCCCGACACCATTTTCGGCAGGTACTTCGCCTTGATCGCATCCGCCGCATGCGCCTCCAGCGCCTCGACGGCGCCGATGGTCAGTGTCGGGCCGATAGCAAAGGCCATGGTGGCGGAGTTCCACATCTCGAACGTTGCCACAAGCAGCATATGGGGCAGGCCTTGCCCGCCAAACGCTTCCGGTCCCGAGAGCGAACCCCAGCCACCCTCCGCCCAGGCCTTGTAGAGCGCCGCCCAGCCATCGGGTGTCTTGACACTGTGACCGGCGAGCGTTGCCCCTTGTGTATCGCCAATACCCGCGAGCGGCGCGACCTCCTCCGTTGCGAAGCGGCCGGCTTCGGATATCACGGCATCGACAATGTCTTCGGAGAGGTCGCCGAGCTTGCCCTGGGAAAGCGCGTCATTCAATCCGGCCACGTGTTTCAGGGTGAACAGAATCTCCTCGACCGGCGCCTTGTACATATTTTCTTCTCCCTGAGTCCCTCGCCAGATTAGGTGCAAGACCGGATCAAATCCAGCGAACCCTTCATGACAGCGCTAAATGCTTTTTACGTAAGCGTCAATATTCGGATGACGCGCTGATTGCTGTTACACAACTGTCACAAAACCTGCCTAAGGCTCTCAAACCACTCGCGTTCGCAGGATGATGATGGAACTCCCCGAAACCCGTATCGCCGGCCTTGTCTGGGCGCATCTCTTCGCGCCGGAGACCGGAAGCTGCCAGCGCGTGCCGCCTGCTTCGACGGTTCAGGACCTGCTTGAACAGGATGGTTTCGTCTGGCTGCATCTTGGCCTGTCCGATGCCCGGGTGCCGGCGCTGATCGCCGGTCTGCCTGGTATCACGCCCGACGCCTATCAGGCGCTGATCAGCCGTGATGCGCATGCGTCGCTGTCGGCGACGCGGGAGATGATCTGCGGCACGCTGGTCGATTTCCAGCGCGATTTCGACGAGATGTCGTCCGAGATCGGCTGGCTGCATTTCGCGGTCACCCACAAGCTCATTGTCACGACGCGGCTGCATCCGTTGCGCAGTATCGACCGGGCCCGCGCGGCGATCGAGAAGAGCGCCAGGATAGGCTCGCCACTCGACGTGCTCGGCGCGCTGGTCACCGAGTTCCAGCGCACGGTGGTGACCCTGGTCCACGAGATCAACGAGGAACTCAACCTGATCGAGGACTATGTCTACGAAGACGCCGAGAAGGACGAGACCCGCAGGCTGGCGCCCGCCCGGCGAACGATCGTCAAGCTGCACCGGCATCTGAGGACCGAACTTGCGCTGTTGCGGCGCGTGACCACGGCTGATGAAGACGAAATCCCTGACGGATTCGACGATATTGCGCGGCAGCTCAGCGACCGGATCGAAACCGTCGAACGCGATGTCTCTTCATTGCAGGAGCGGGCGCGGCTTTTGCATGAGGATATCGATTCCAAGGCGACGCGGCAGACCAACCGCCACCTCTACATCCTGTCGATCCTGACGGCGTTCCTGATGCCGCCGACGCTGGTGACCGGCTTCTTCGGCATGAATACCGGGAACCTGCCCTTCGCCGAAACCGACGGCGGCACGATGTTCGCAACGATCTTCATCCTCATATCGATCGGTCTTGCCTGGTGGCTGCTTCGCAGGTTCAAGATCCTATAGCAGCATCAGGCATCACTGGCAGTTGGAGAAGACACCCGCCGGCGGCGTGTCGCTCTGAATGCAGAAAATCCCGCCCCAGTGATAGCCGACGCCCTGCGGCGTGCGGACCTTGAACCACTTGTAGCCGTCCATCCAGACATCGGGGTCCTGCAGCACTTCCACGGAATCGCCTTCGTGGACACTCGCCACCTTGGAGAATTCCTGGCCGGGGCCCGAGCGCAACACACCGCCATAGGAGGTGCCGTAGAGATTGACGGCGCTGTAATTGTTGTCCTGCTGCGTCGCCTCGCGCTCACCCTCGATCATGGTCTGGACCGCCCCGGTGCAGGCGGAGCCCAGATTGTTCCACATCGCCTGGTCCTGGAAGCAGTCGCCGATCGTCTGGTTGTCGCCGCAGATCTCCCGCGCCCGCTGCGAACAATATTCATCCGACTGCGCATAGGCCGTGGACCAGAACAATCCTGCCGACACGATAGCCAGCACGATCATGCCTAGTGTCTTCATCATGACTATGTCTTTCCGAAACAGCGTCAGCGATGGCTGACTCCTCCCCTGGGCGTCGTTGGCCCGCATAATTCATGGAGAACTATTGTGGTCGGCGCAATGCCTCTTCATGCCTCGCCGCCGAAGCCCCCGAAAAAAGTCCGGACCAATGGCTTTCAGGCCCAATCGCAATTTCGCTAAACTTTTATCCAAGCGGCTAAACGCTCTGAAATCTATGCGTGTTATCGCTTGGCGGACGATAAGAGGATAGTCGCCATGTCGATGCCAAATTCCGCCGGCAGCAGTTTTCCCAACCCAGAATTCATCGCCGGCCGTCCGGATGACGTTACGCTCCTGGATGCGCCGATCAATCCCGATTGGATCGTCAAGGGTGATCCACGAGCCCGGGCAGGTCTGCATTCGCCTGCTGTCGATGGCAATGCCTCCACCCATATCTGGGAATGCACGGCGGGGACCTTCTGGTGGACCTTCCACGACGAGGAGACAGTCTTCATCCTCGAAGGCCAGGTCCGCGTGACGACGCCGAGCGGTGAAGCCCGCACGCTGCAGCCTGGCGACATCGCCTATTTCGCGGAAGGCACCAAGGCGCTCTGGGATATCGACGACTACGTGAAGAAAGTCGCTTTCTGCCGCAGGCCCTCGAACCCGGTCAAGCAGCTCCGCGCCATGCTGGGCCGCATGCGCAGGGCGGTCGTCGGCGAGGTCGTTTCGGTGCGCGTGCTTGGCACGATCGGCGTCACATTACCGCTCTGACGGCCTTTATGGCCTCATTCAGGACATCTTTTTGCAACGCACAATCAAGCTTCGCGCATTAACCCTTTGATAAACATAATGCCACAGGATCGTCACATAACGTGCGGATATGGTGGCAATGTTCAAATCGACTTTATTAGCATTTGCGCTTGTTTCGTTGCTGGGAGCTGGCGCAGCCTATGCCGCTGACGACAAGCCCTGGACCAATTCCAAAACCGCGCTGGTCATCGACGCCTACGAACTCAACATCATCGAATGGGACAAGCTGATCGCCAACAAGCGGGTCGCCGGTTTCGTCTCCAAGGCCTCGGATGGACTGCCCGAGGTCTATGACTGTTCGCGGCCGCACAAGGGCGATACGCTCAATCACTGCAAGACGATGTGGCGCAAATATGCGGTGAGCCGCGAACTGCACCAGACGCGCCGGATGCTCGCCAAGGCCAACGGCATGCTGTGGGGCGCCTACCATCTTGCCCGGCCGGGAAACCCGGTCGACCAGGCCAACCACTTCCTCGACTATGCCGCGCCCGGGGAAGACGACCTGATGGTGCTGGATCTCGAGGGCCTCGACGGCACGCAATTCATGTCGCTTGCCGATGCCGAGATCTTTGTCGGCCATATCAAGGCGCGCACCGGCCGTTATCCGATCCTCTATACCAATCACGACACGGCACGCTACATCGCCACGCGCCGCGACCAGTATGCGCTGCTGTCGCGGCTGCCGCTCTGGTATGCCCGCTACAAGCCCGAGATCAAGGGTGTCTTTCCGATGGGCAACTGGGAGAATTACATGATGTGGCAGTTCTCTTCCGCCACCAATTGCGGCAAGAAGACCTGTCCGATGCGGATCGAGGGCACGCTCGACGATATCGACGTCAACACGGCACCGATGACGAAGGCGGAACTTGCGGCGATCTGGAAGCAAGGCGGACTGCTGCCGGTCAGGCCGCCGGAACTGCAATATCTGGTAAGCGCCACCGGCACGCTCGGCACCAGCACCCTGCCCCAAATCCACGCGGTGGCCCAGACATCGGCGCAGAACCGTCGGCCGGTGCTTACGGCTCTGAATTATCAGGATTTTTAAGCGGCATTTCGCAGGTGCGGTAAGCCTCGCGAAACTCTGCGGACCTAGCCTTTACCGAGTTCTTAACCATGCTTCGGCAAGAGTCATATAATGTCCGACCAGAAGTTAGCCCTGTCCCAGTTGCAGTATGTCGATCAGGACAGATCGGCGCCGGCCAAGCAGACACTTCACTCGGACTTCCTTCGCACCGGTCGCATCGACCGCTCGCGCCCCAACTGGGCGCCTGACGAGAAACGCTATCTCACATATGAGGAAGTCGCGGAGCGCACGGGCAATATCCTGATTGCGGCGGGCCAGAAGACGCATGAGCGGCTCAACACATTCCACCGCTCGATCCAGTTTCCCAAGCTGCTCTTCCACCGCACGCTGACCGGCACGCCGCATCTCGGCTACTGTCATGTGACCGCGGCGAAGTCGAAATTCGCGGAATATGCCGATGTGAACTGGGCCTTCTACATCGCCAATTTCTTCGCCGAGATCGCCTCCGACGGTCTGAAATTCGAACAGATCGACATGCGCGCCGAACGCATGTATTTCGCCGTCGCCACGGAAAACAACTCGGGCAAAAAACTCGTCATCGACAAGAAGGTGCGCGGCAACGGCATCCTCTTCCGCACCAACGATCCCAAGACGGCGCTGAAAAACGTACTGCTTCTCGGCGCCAAACAGGAAGCGCTGCGGAAGGTGATCCGGGCGATGTAGGTCGCCCTGGCCCCAGTCACTTGGCAAAGCCGGTCTGGGGCGATATAGCCGGTCGCACTTCAGCAATCGAAGGCGCATATGGCCGAAATCATCGACATCACACAGGAACACGGCTGGGCGCTGGCGCGTGGCTGCCAGGTGCTCGAGGACTCGGAGCCGGTGGCAATCCCGACCGAAACCGTCTACGGGCTGGCCGCCGACGCCACCAATCCAAATGCGATCACCCGCATCTACGAGGTCAAGGGCCGGCCGCGCTTCAATCCGCTGATCGCGCATATGTCGGATATCAGAATGGCCGAGCGCCATGCGGTGTTCGACCCGCTTTCGCGCAAGCTCGCCGAGGCCTTCTGGCCGGGACCGCTGACGCTGGTGCTGCCGCTTGCCGCGGGCAGCGCCATCCATCCGCTTTGCACGGCAGGGCTTGATACGGTGGGAGTCCGTGTTCCTCAGGGTTTTGCCGGCGAGTTGATCGCTGCCTTCGGTCGGCCGCTGGCCGCGCCGAGCGCCAATACCTCCGGCCGGGTCAGCCCCACCGAGGCTGAACATGTACAAGGCGACCTTGGCGACAAGATCCAGCTCATCCTCGATGGCGGGCCGGCAGGGGTCGGCGTCGAAAGCACGATCATCAAGATCGACGGCGGCACGGCCAGGCTGCTCAGGCCGGGCGGGCTTGCAGTCAGCGCGATCGAAGCCTGTATCGGCCGTGAGGTCATTCGCCACGACGATGCGGCGAAAACGGCCATCGAGGCCCCTGGAATGCTGGCCTCGCACTATGCGCCGAAGGCCGGCGTGAAGCTTGACAGGTTGCATGTCGAACCGGGGGAAATCCTCGTCAACTTCGGCAACCAGCCAATCGCGGGGCTGGATGATGCGATCGCGATCTTCGATCTCAGCCCGCAGGCATCGCTCAGCGAAGCAGCGGCCAATCTCTTCGCGATCATGAAGATGACCGATGAACTACCGGCACGCGCCATTGCCTTCGCACCCATCCCGCATCACGATCTCGGCGAAGCGATCAACGACAGGATCGCGCGCGCCGCTGCCCCGCGTCCCGAGGTGAGTTATGAAGACTGAGACTATCGAGCGTTTCGCCGCAATCGTCGGACCGGCGCACGCCATAACCGACCAGCAGGCGCTGGCGCCGCATCTGGTGGAGACGCGAGGCCTGTACCATGGCGCCTCGCCCTTGCTGCTCAAGCCGGCCAATACTGCTGAAGTCTCCGCAATCCTGAAGCTTGCCAGCGAGACCGGAACGGTGATCGTACCGCAATCGGGCAATACCGGCCATGCCGGCGGCCAGACGCCGCGTGAGGGCCATGAAGACGTGCTGATCTCGCTCGAACGGATGAACAAAGTGCGCGAGGTCGATCTCGCGGCAAACACCTTGACGGTCGACGCCGGCTGCATTCTCGACAACCTGCACAAGGTCGCCGAGGACAACAATCGCATGTTTCCGCTGTCGCTCGGTTCGCAGGGCAGCTGCCAGATCGGCGGCAATCTCTCGACCAATGCCGGCGGCACGCAGGTCCTTGCCTATGGCAATGCACGGCAGCTCTGCCTCGGCCTGGAGGTCGTGCTGCCGACGGGCGAAATCTGGGACGGGCTGCGTAAACTCAAGAAGGACAATACCGGCTATGACCTGCGCGATCTCTTCATCGGCGCCGAGGGCACGCTAGGGGTGATCACCGCCGCCGTGCTCAAGCTCTACCCGCGTCCGCGCGGCCATGAAGTGGCATTCTGCGGGCTTGAGAGTGCCGAAAATGCGCTGGCCTTCTTCCAGATGGCGCAGGATGTCTGCGGCAATGCGCTGACCGGGTTTGAGCTCATGGTTCGTCTCGGCGTGGAATTCACGCTGCGCAACATACCTGGTGTTCGTGACCCGCTGGGTTCGCCCTATCCATGGTATGTGCTGGTCGACATCTCGACCACCGACAACGAGGACAGCGCGCGCCAGATGATCGAGGCGCTGCTCAACGAGGCTTCCGAGCGCGGCCTGGTGCTCGACGCAACGATTGCCTCGTCTTCCGCGCAGGCCCGCGCCTTCTGGCATATGCGGGAAAGCATGTCGGAAGCACAGAAGCCCGAAGGCGGGTCGATCAAACACGATGTCTCCGTGCCCATTTCGAAGATACCGGAATTCATGGCCGAGGCCGAGAAGGCCGTGCTCGCCTTCATATCAGGCGCCCGTGTCTGCGCCTTCGGCCATCTCGGCGACGGCAATATCCATTACAACATTTCCCAGCCGATCGGCGCCGACAAGCAGGCCTTCGTCAGCCAATGGCGCGACGTCAACAAAATCGTCCATGGGCTGGTGTTGAAGTTCAACGGCTCGATTTCCGCCGAGCATGGCATCGGCCAACTCAAGCGCGATGAACTCGCCGCGATCCGGCCCGCGATCGAGATCGACCTGATGCACCGCATCAAGCGGGCCTTCGATCCCGCCCATATCATGAACCCGGACAAGGTGCTGAAGCTCTGATGAAACCGGCGATCCAGACCAATCTCAGGCTGACATTTCCCGGTGGAGCCCCGCTGAGCCACGGCAAGGCCGAGCTTATGGAACTGATCCGCGAGACCGGCTCGATCCGGCAGGCGGCGGTGCGCATGGACATGTCCTACCGGCGCGGCTGGCTGCTCATCGACGAACTCAACCGCATGTTCAGGCAGTGCGTCGTGGAGACCAAGCATGGCGGCAAGAGCGGTGGGGGCGCTGTGCTCACCGCCTTCGGCGGAGAACTGCTCGGGCGCTTTCGGGCGATGGAAAAGCAAACGATGAAGGCGCTGAAAACCGATCTCGACTGGCTGGCGGCGAATGCATCCGCTCAGGACGATGCGTCAGCCGCCGTCGCCGATCCCGAGACGTGATAGACGCTGCCGCTGTCCACAGTGACAGCCTTGAACAGCGCATAGACCGAAATCCCGGGCGCCAGGCCCAACCGTTCGCAGGAGAGCAGCGTGACACGCGCCATCAGCCGCTGGCCGTAGCAATCCATCTCGACCAGCATATAGGGACCATCGCGCGTGACGGCCGTGATCTTGCCGGGAAGATGGTTGAGTGCACTGATATTTTCAGGCTTATCAAGCGCGATCATGACATCGGTCGATGACACGCGAACGCGGACTGCGGTGCCTTCGGGGAGATCGATCGGCTGCAGTATCACTGCGGTGTCACCGATCTCGGCGATCGACAGTCCGTAATATTCCTCCTGTCCGATCATCCTGGCTTCCAGCACGGATTGCGGGGCAATCGAGTCGGTGAGCGACGAAAGTTCCGGGAATATCTCCACGGGAGCCCCCTCCGCCCTCACCCTGCCCTCATCGAGCAGCACGACGCGGTTGGCCAGCCGCGCGACTTCATCGAGCGCATGGCTGACATAGATGACCGGTATTCTCACCACGTCGCGGATGCGCTCGATATAGGGCAGGATTTCCTGCCGCCGGGCACGATCAAGCGCGGAAAGCGGCTCATCCATCAGGATCAAACGGGGCGCCGAAAGCAGCGCCCGCCCGATCGCCACGCGCTGCTTCTCCCCACCGGAAAGCGTCGCCGGGCGCTGATCGAGCAATCGCTCTATGCCGAGAAGATCGACCACCTCGCGTTCGGAGATGCTCCATTCCGCCTTCGGAGAAAAGAAGCGGCCATAAAGCAGGTTCTGGCGCGCCGTCATATGCGGAAACAGCCGCCCTTCCTGGAAGACATAGCCGATGTGGCGGCGATGCGGCGGCACGAAAATGCGTTTTGCCGTATCGTTCCAGACCGTACCGTCGAAGGTGATGAGCGCATCGTCGGGCCGCGTCAGGCCGGCGATCATCTGCACGAGCGACGTCTTGCCGGAACCGGACGGGCCAAAAAGCGCGGTCACCCCGCTGCCAGCCGTGAAGGCGGCATCGATTCGGAAATCGCCCTGCCTGTGGCGGACCGTGACCGAAATCATGACGACGCTCCTAGCCTGCGCGCCGCATAGCGCGAGACGGCGCCTGCGAGCACGATGGCAGCCAGCGAAATAAGCACCGAGAAAACTGTGAGCCGGTAAGCCATAGGCTCGCCGTCGGGATCTTGTAGTGCAGCATGAATCGCCGAGGCCAGCGTCTGCGTCTCGCCCGGGATTGCCGAGACGAAGGTGATCGTCGCACCGAATTCGCCCAGCGAACGGGCAAAGCACAGGACCACGCCCGCAATAATTCCCGGCAGGCTGAGAGGCAGTGTCACGGTCAGGAAAACCATCAACTTGTTCGCGCCGAGTGTGCCCGCCGCCGATTCAAGCCGCTGGTCGATCGCCTCCATTGAAAGCTGTATCGCCTGTACCAGCAGCGGAAAACCCATGACGGCAGCGGCGATTGCAGCCCCCGTCCAGCGGAAGGAAAAGACGATGCCGATGCTTTCGAGAAAACCGCCGAGCAGGCCTTTTCGCCCGAACATCATCAGCAGGAGATAGCCCGTGACGACGGGCGGCAGGATCAGCGGCATGAAGATGATCGCGTTCAAGACCGCCTTGCCGTAGAACTGGCCGCGCGCCAAGAGATAGGCAACAAGAATGCCGAACGGCAGGCTGATGGTGACGGCAAGTGCCGCCACCTCGATGCTCAGCCGGATCGCCGTCCATTCTTCTTCGCTGAACCCCATGTCTCAGCGGGTCACGAAGAGACGAGAGCCGTGAAGCCCGCGTCCTTGAAGATTGCGGCAGCTTCCGGCCCAAGCAGGAATTTCATGAACTCGGTCTTCGCCTCGTTCGTTGAGGCCGCCACGGGCGCGACGGGGTAAATGATCGGTGAATGGCTCTCGTCGCCGAAGACATCGACAACCTTGACTTGTTTGTCGGCCTTGGCGTCGGTTTCATAGACGATGCCGAACGGCGCTTCGCCTGACGAAACCAGCTTGAGTGCCGCGCGCACATTGTCGACGCCCGCCACCTTGCCCTCGACATCGCCCCAGACATCGTAGAATTTCAGCGATTCCTGGCCGTATTTGCCCGCAGGCACGCTCTTCGGGTCGCCCATGGCGAGGCGGCCGTCACCCAGCGCCTCGGCGAGTCTGAAGCCCTTTTCGATCTTGAGCGAAGCCGACGAATCCTTTGCAGCGACCAGTACGAGGCGGTTGCCGAGAAGATTGACCGCCTCTTCCTTCTTCACGGCCGATTTCTCGATCAGATAGTCCATCCACTTGGTGTCGGCCGAGATGAAGACGTCCGCCGGCGCCGCCGCTTCGATCTGCTTGGCGAGCTGCGAGCTCGACGCATAGGAAATGACGACCTTGGTGCCGTTCCTGGATTCGAACGCCCTGGCGACGTCGTCGAGCGCGCCCTTCATGCTGGCGGCGGCAAAGACGACAAGATCGGCGGCCGTCGCTGGCGCGACCGATGCGACCGCCAGCATGGCGACGCTGACGAGCGAGGAAGTGAATGTCCGGCGCAGCATGAATATCTCCGTTTTCATCGTTATATCCGAACGAATATAACGATGAAAAATCAAAAGCAAGGCGCTTGATGCGGTCGTTTCAGATCAACCCTTGAGCTGGGCGATGGAGAGCAGCGTGTCGGCGCTGATGCTGCCCGACGAGCCCGAGAAAAGCTGTAGGAGCGGTGACGAATCCGTCTCGTTGGCGAGATCGTACATCGCGGTGAAACGGGTGATGAACTTCTGCAGTTCAGTTGGGTCCTGAAGCTCATTGAAGTCCATGTAGCGCTCGACGAGCGCCTTCTGCTTGTCGATATCCATCGTCGACATCTCGGCCGGCAGTTCGAAGGCGGTGCGGAAGACTTCCAGGAGCGCCGTGTCGCCGAGAATGTCGTAAGCGGAGTTGATGTTGGGCATGCTGCGCTGGAAATAGAGCGCCAGGCGGGCGCCTGCGCTGTCCTCGCCGACCTCTTCCTCCAGGCTCTGCTGGAGGTAGAGATATTCCGTCGTCATCTGCCCATAACGGCCCTGGATGCCGGAATCGCGGACCGCTATATTGCCGTTGGCATCGAAATTGAACGAAGAGAGAATCTCGACATAGCGGTGATCTTCCTGCGTATTGACGAAGCTCTTGGGATCATCGAGGTCCGAGGAGAAGACCTTCTTCATGAAATCGTCGGTCACATCTTCCGGCTTGATGCCGTTGGCGACAAGCACGAAATCCACCAGACGCCTGTCGGCCACGAACTCCGATGCCGTCTGGATATTCTGGATGTTCTCTGAATAGTATTTCGCTTCCGCGGTCGCGGCGTCCTTGTCGTCCTCATGACCGAAGCGGGTCTTGGTGATGACGTAATCCTTGGCGGTCTGCGTGATAACCTGTTGCGACTGGGCCAGTCGTGGCGCCACCTTGTTGCCGTCAGCGTCGAAATTGAAGGCGGCGGCCAGTTCGCGGTAGCGATCGTCCTTCTGCTTGTTGGCAAAACTGTCGGGATCGGCGAGATCGCTGGTCAGCACCTTTTCGATCAGGGAGTCCTTGGTCTCATCGGGATCGAAGCCGAAGGCGGTCAGGACGAAATCATAGAGCCTGGGCGTGGACTGGAGTTCGTCGACGCTGTCCATCGAGCCGATGAAGTTGCGGTAATAAGTGTAAAGATCGTCGTCCTTCTCGTCCTGCACATCGTCATAACGGGACATGTACTGGCTGGACGTAATGTCCTTCTGCGCCGCGGTCTGGGCCGTGTTGCCGCCGGCGATCGTGCCGTCTGTCTGAAAATTGAACGCCTTGGTCAGCGCTTCGTATTTCTCGCCGCCAAAGACTGTCGCATAATTGTTCGGGTCGTTGAGGTCGCTCGTCAGGATATTCTTGATCGTGCTCTTGAGGAAGATATCCTCCATGCCGAACGCGGTCTTGACATAGGCCAGCATGCGGGAATCGTTGACCAGATCATCGACATTGGTGATCGAGCCGATCTTGGCCTCGTAGTAGTCCTTGTTGAGCTGGGCCTCGGCGGGCACCGTACGGCTCGGGACATAGAATGTGTAGGCTTCGACAAGAGCAAGCGTCTGGGCGGCATCCTGCGCCGCAACCCCGGTATCGAGCGTGCCCGCTGCATTGAAATTGAAGTTCGCGGCCATCGCCTGCAACGTCGATTTATTGGCGACATTCAGCGTGTTGACATAGCTTGCGGGATCATTGAGGTCGCTGGTCAGAACCTTCGTCAGGTGATCCTTGTTCCAATATTTGGTGTCGAGATTGAAACCCTTCAGGACATAGTTCCGCGCCCTCTCGTCACCCAGCAAGTCATCAACGGATGTGATCGTGCCGATCTTTCCCTTATAATATGCGGTCTCGACTTCGACCGATTCACCTTCGTCTTCGAGCGCCTGCTTGAAGTTCCCGATTACCTCGTCGATCTGCCGTGTCGTCTGGATGATCGACGTTTCGGAGGAGAACTGAAACGCTGCGGCAAACTGGGAATAGCGCTGGTCCGTCAGGCGGTTGGCAAAGGAGTCGGTGTCGGTCAGGTCACTTTCCAGCACCTTTTTCATGAACGCCTTGGCGTAGGTCATGTCCTCCAGCCCGTGCGCCTTCATCGCATAGGAATAGAGCCGGTAGTTGTCGACGAATTCGTCGACGGTTTTCACGTTGCCGATGTTGTCCTTGTAATACTGCTCTTCGCGGGCGACCTGCGTGGACGACGCGATGCGATCGAGGTTGCCCCTGATGTCGCGGTTGATCAGATTGTAGTTCAGAAAGGTGGAGACCATGGGGAACCTACATTGCCGGCCTACCGATTATGCCAGCAAAGTCTTATCCGAACCTTACTTGCACCCATGCGGATACTGAGAGAAGGCGCATCAAATGCCGGACATCGTCTTCACTATTTGCAAACCGAACCGGCTTGCCAATTGATAACCATTCAACGAGGCAAAGTTTTCTTAACCGAGAATTTTAAGCTGCATCGAAGGCCCGCCCGCTAATCTGACGGCATAAGAGGACAGAATGTCCCAAAAAACGGAAGAGATGATCTCTCGAGAAAACAGGGTCGAAATCGATGAACACCATGTACCAACCAGCCTGGGCCACGAGCAAACTGAGACTGGATCCGGGTCTTTTCCCGCAGCAACTCCGTTACGAGATCGAGGAAAGCGCGGAGACCGTGAACATCACGCTCGATGAACGCGGCGCCGTCATGCGCCGGGTATTGCCGGCCAGCGGGCTACCGCTCACCGTCGCGCTGCCGTCCCGGGTGTTCAAGGGCGTCGCGGCGCGAGCGATCGACCACGGCAATGGCGAGGTAACGGTCACGCTGGAGCTTCACCACACCGATCCGGGTCTTTGCATCCCGCTGCTTGTAGCGCACGACCTTTACGACATTGCCGCCGACTGGCGTTCATGGGCGGAAGCCTATGGGATCCCGATGCTGATGGTCGAGGCCGACGGCGTTGCCCGCGAACTCGACGAGCATCTGATCACCGCCGGTGCGAAGCCTCCCAAGCCGCGTCGCCGTCATTCCTATTTCGCCGATCGCCGCCCGCGGTTCCTGGTCCGGCGCAAGACCGGCAATCTCGGCATCAGCATGAAGATCAAAGGCCGCGAGATATTTCCCCGCGATTGATCGGCGTTGCAGCCGGAAACAAAAATGGCGCCCTCGGGCGCCCTTTTCGATTCCATCCAATTCTGGGGCAGGCCAAGACCTGCGCGGGATCAAAGGTTGAAGTTCCCGGCCGTGAGATCGAGTTCGTCATCAAGTTCGATCTGCATGTCGGCGACACCGTTGCCGTC
>Ga0307515_10004474_pt1 | contig 28911 bp, 32 predicted proteins | sample 17_EM_MG_FD_194513 | JGI IMG/M metagenome (GOLD analysis project Ga0307515, IMG submission 194513) | Populus trichocarpa ectomycorrhiza microbial communities from riparian zone in the Pacific Northwest, United States - 17_EM | ecosystem: Host-associated > Plants > Roots > Unclassified | place... | reverse complement strand
TCTCTCCATGCCATAATCATGAGTTAACACAGAGTACAGCATCATCCCAAGATCGACAGTCTCCCGCTCCCAGCCAGTTTCCCATCTCTCGGCGGATGTTGTTGTACGCAACTCTCTACATTCCCACAATTACAAGTTAACCAATGAATAGAGTCTCAGCTGCCGTCGCGCCTCCCTCCAAATCGACCGCTTCCAAGTACCCCTCCAATCTCACTCGATCATAGCCTGCAAGTGCATCTCCAAACTTGCTCTATCACGGCCTCCAAGTGCATCTCTCAGCTCGCTCGATCACGGCCTCCAAGTACATCGTTAATGAGCGATGGCGGGTGTACGGAGATACAGGGGTAACGGAGGTGGACTGAGTGACGGGGAGTACATATTCGGGAGACCCCGGGGTAGATAGACATCATCTCAATTTCATCTCATCTGGATCCACGCAATTGCGTGGATTCTCACGGCCGGGTAGTATCATATCTTTGCACTTTCTTCCTAGGCTCCTCGAGCTAGAACCGTTCTTTCTCACGAATCCCGTTTGGATGTCGCGAGAGGTGTGGCAGAATGTCGATGGTGGGCTCACAGCCGTCGATGTATCTATATAGAGATACCTAAATAATGCATGCCATATTATGAGGTAGCGAATCTTGTGACTGTAACAAAGACGAACATGATAGACGAAATGCCTTGTGCTTATGGAACCCTGCATGAGGCTTCCGGACCGATATACATTTTGCTGACGTACCCAATGAACCCATTCCGACGTATGGTCACAGTTGGCCACAACCCCACGGTGATCGTTTACAATAGGATACCGACAGAGCGATACGAAACGACGAAACCGCGATCGGAGGGCGATATGCAACGCGACGCGTCCTATTGGCGCTGGGCGCGGAGTAGTCTGCCACCGGGGTGTCTCTGACGGCTCTGACGGAGCACGTCCACTCTGACGGAGCCATTCCGCCCGGACGGAAATGTTTTTTGCTGATGTAAGACCTCTGCGCAGGTCTGCGGTAGACGTCGAGAGCAGCTGAGACTTGGTGCTGTATTCTCACACCAGTGGTTCTTAGGGTTCCATAACCACAAGGCATTTCATCGATTATATTGGTCTTTGTTACAGTCACAAGATTTGCTGCATCATAATATGGCATGTATTATCTAAGTCTCTCTACATATATACATACGGAGATACAGGGATAACGGAGATGGACTCAGCGACAGGCAGTATATATTAGGGAGACCCCGGGGTAGATAGACATCATCTCATTATACGAAATACACACTCTATCTTTCCCAGCTCTTGGTCTCATGCACTATTGCCAAGCTTTCGTAGATCGACCCAATTTGTGTGGCTCATCATGGCTGGGTATCCCTTCATATTCTCTCACCCTCTTTCTAAGCTCCTCAAGCTAGAACCGCTCTTTCTTACAAATTCCCTTCGGATACCATGTGAGGTGCGGCGGGGTGTTGATGATAGGATGTCGGACTTCTAGCTTCACCATTTCACCACACCGTGATCAAGTGAACTTAGAGATGCACTGCGAGGCTGTAATCGAGCGAGTTTGGAGATACACTTGGAGCCTGTAATCGAGCGAGTTTGGAGATGCACTTGGAGGCTAGTGATTGTGCAAACTTGGAGGCTATAATCATGTGAGTTTAGAGATACACTTGAAGGCTGTGATTGAGCAAGTTTGGAGATGCACTTGGAGTGTCACGGTTTGAGAAAATATGGAAGTATTCAGGGGTAGGATGGGAATTCCGTGGTGGTGTGGAAGGAACTGTGTTACGGAAAGGTGGAGATGTTGGGAGATGCGAAAGAATGCGGAGAGATGGGGGCGGTATAATCTATTTATGATAAGGGAATAGTTGAGGTATTGCGACGTCGGACGATGTGGCATGGTTGTACTGATAAGGAATATGGTGATGGTGTGTAAGATCATAGGATGAGGTTCGGATGGTACATTGGAGCATAGGGGATAACTCGAGGGTGGCAGATGAACTGTATATAAAGAGAGTGTTGTTGGTGTTGGAGGATTTCCTTTCTTTCTCTCTTTACTCGTTCTCTTGTATAGCAAAGCAAGTATGACTTTGAACCAGCTTCGATTCTGTTTTGTCTTGATCCCCTCGATACTAACTTCGAGCCCTCGTCCCGATTACGATATTACACTCCGGTTACCAATATCACCTACGTCTGACCCCGCCCGTTACATGGAGGCCGTGATTGAATGAGTTTGGAGACGCACTTGGAGGCCGTGTTTGAGCGAGTGTGTAGATGCACTTGGAGGCCATGGTCGAGCGAGATTGGAGGAGTACTAGGAGCTGGTCAATCTGGAGGCAGTAGTTCAGGAGGGAGGTGCGACGGGAGCTGAGACTCTATTCATTGGTTAACTTGTAATTGTGCGAATGTAGAGAATTGAGCACAACATGGTCTGCCGAGAGATGAGAGACTGGCTGGGAGCGGGAGACAGTCGATCTTGGGATGATGCAGTACGCGGTGTATGCAGTACTCAGTGTATGCTGTACTCAATGTATGCTGTACTCGGTGTTTACTTTTGATCATGGCATGGAGAGATAGAGAGGGATGACTTAACTTCGTGTTCTTAGGTGATTGTAGAATTGAGGACAAGAAAGAGAGAGATGGGAGGGTATGGGGGAAATCATCATGAGAAACTGAGACTTATGAGAATTTCGCATGCGAGTCAATTTACTGTCCCCAATATGGCAGGTATGAGTTCTGATCCGGCGTGTAATTACACCGATACGAAGTCTTCCCAACCCAATCAGGCAGGTCGTACCCCTGATTTCTCATATCCGCTCGTAATCTTCCACATGGTTCTTACCTTCATCCCCCATCTCTCTCTTTCTCATCCACCGCTCTACTATCATCGCAGAATACAAAGTTAAGTCATCCCTCTCTATCTCTCCATGTTATGATTATGAGTTGACACTGAGTACAGCATACGCCCAAGATTGTTTGTCTTCCCTTCATTCTCATGATTACGAGGTGACTCATGAATGTAGCTTCAGCTTCCGGCGTGCCTCCCTATACGATCGACTGCCATTAGCCAGCTCTCCATGACAGCTCAAAGGTAAAGTCACCTTGTCACATTCCCACGGTTGCGAGTTGACTAACTGACAAAAAGAGTCTCAGCACCTGGCGCGCCATCCATCGACTGCCTCCCAGTACTTGTCCAAACTCACACAATCACAGCCTCCAAACTCGCACGATTATGGCCTCCAAACTCGCACAATCACGGCCTCCCAGTGTATCTCCAAACTCACTCGATTACACCCTCCAAGTTCGCACAATCATGGCCTCCAAGTGCATATCTCAAAACTCGCTCGATCACAGCCTCCAAGTGTATTTCTAAACTCGCTCGATTACGGCCTCCAAGTTCACACGATCATGCCCTCCAAGTGTATCTACACACTCGCTTGATCACGGCCTCCAAGTGCATCTCCAAACTCACTCAATCACGGTCTCCAAGTGCATCTCCACACTCACTCGATCAGGGCCTCAGAGTGTATCTCCGAGTTGACTCGATCGTCATTTTCAGAAGCACCTTGAATTGCTCTCATGCACCGCCTGCAGCCAGTTCAGATATACCATGTGTAGATGGGTAGCTATATAAATACATAGATACATAGATGAGAATATAAACTGAATACATGAGTTTTAAAAATCGTTGAATGATAAGTAGTAGCTATGATTTCCAGGCGCACCAGCAGCGTTCCCAAAGAAGATGGTATTTTTCCCAGACTGCTCTACTGTCATTCAAGGTGCTCCCAGACTTGTCGCCGGCGCTCCCTGGTGCTCCCAGGCTTGTCGTTGGCGCTTCCAGGCTTGTCGCCGGCGCTCCCAGTTACTCTGCAGGCTGGCAGGAATGCCCTCCTAGGGTCTGAAACTCTCCTGAAATTGACGCATTTAAGTTTACCCTCCACATCCTCTCAGACACTCCTGGAGGCTTCCAGTGACAAAAATACAGTTTGCTGATGTACTATTTCTAAGTATCCTTCAATTCATCACTCACAACCTGAGCTGTGACAGAAGGGGGTCAGCCTGGCAGGAGGAGCAAGAGGAGATGGAGGAGTAGAGCAGCAAATTGAGAGTCAATAATGGACGTACACCAGCGTCCTTGCAACGTCTCAATGTACTCGATGAGACGAATCGATAGAGCATACCAGCATGTCAATCAGAGCTGATCTGCAAAAGTTCGAAACGGGTCAGACCTGGCGGAGCAGGAAGAGGAGGAGCAGGAAGAACAGTGAATCGAAAGTCAATGATGGACGTACCCCAGCGTCCTTGCACCCGCTCAATGTACTCGACGAGCCGAGTCAACTGAGCCTACCAGTGGGTCAATCGGAGTTGATCTGCAAAAGATCATAGGGGGTCAGCCCTGCAGGAGGCGGAGGAGGAGAAGGAGGAGGAGGAGTAGACCAGCGAATTGAGAGTCAATAATGGATGTACCCCAGCGTCCTTGCAAGGTCTTAATGTACTCGACAAGCCGAATCGACTGATTCTACCAGGGAGTCAATCTGAGTTGATCTGGAAAAGTTCGAAAACGGTCAGCACTGGAGGTCGAGTAGAACATTAAATTGAGTGCCAATAATGCACGAACTCCAATACACTTGCACCATCTTGATGTACCCGACAAGGCGAATTGAATGAGCCCACCTGTGAATCAATCAGAGTTGATTTGTACAATTTTGAACTTGACGATGGTCGGCAGTAGAGAAGAAGGTTGCGAAAAGGCTTCATGTAGCGAATTAGTAAATTGTGATGGCCTCGGTGATGGCGATGATGCAAATGAAGGAAGGAGCAAGTAAATTAAGGGTTCAGGGGTAGAAATGGTTGTCAGGGTGATGGGGATGATGATGGTGATGGTGATGGGGATGGTGATGGTGATCACGCTGCAACTACAGTTCAAGCAAATGAAATAAGGTTGCAGGGATTCAAGGTTAGTAAGACTAATCTCCAAGTGCAAAATCAGCAACGTGCAATTGGCAGTGGGATTTCACATATCAAGCATTGCGATTGGTCATGGCAACGATGAAATAAAGCTTCCAGACACTTGATTGAAGAAAATGCGGTTGCAACCTATTTGATAATTTTGGGAAACCTGGCTGATGTCGGTGCGTGGGGTCTGGTTTTGGAAAGTAATTTCGCTTTTTGCTGATGTGGTATTGCATCTGAAAATATTGATGCAGTATATGGTCACAATGTAATAACATCAAATTCCAGTAGTAGCTCTCTGGTATAAAGAGGACAAAGAGTATTAAGTGGAGAACTTATTATCTAACTGACTTGCCTGGAGGCGAAGAGGATATATGGAACTCTGTCATACTCTAATTACAGTATATATAGTAAACATAAAACAAACAAATAAAACTATGGAGACATTTAGAAGTATCTAGAAATACTTTTAAAACATCTGAATATACTTTGCTTAGCTTTAGAATTGTCTGAAAGTACTGAAGTGTATTTGCTAATGCTGGTGTGGTTGAACAGAGTACCTGGGAGGTTTATATATAGCTGATAGACTATTTGCATTTTACTAATATATCTTTAATTGAAATTATAGTTTGAGTAGTACCTTACTATACTTGATAAATATAAATTGATAATATCATAATATACATAAATCTATATTAATCAATATTTGATCTTAGTCTCTGCTCTTCAGCCATTTCTAAGATTTCCTCCAATACAGTATACTTAGATTTTAACTATTTGATAGCTGGATAATCCTGTCCAAACATATCAACAGTATAGACCCAAAGTGATCTTCTTCTTAATGGCTTATTGCATAATATCTGCGGTCAAGATAATTCAACTTGATTATAACTTAATTCTTGATTGTTCCACTTGTTTAGTTGGTACCTGCGGTTGAAGATTCAACTGCACTGCTGACATGTGTCTCAGCTAATGGCTTGCAAGCATCACCAAGGCATGGATTGACAACCATGTACATGGATCTGCTAGAGTGCCAAGTAGACTCCTCTAATCAATTGGCCAGGTAGTTTCAAGTTTATCCCCAATAAAGAAACCTTGGCAGGCATACTTGTGTCGTCACATCGTAGGTGTTATGCATGTCAATCGTTCCACTGGCTGCATCAAAGACATGTATGTGCATTGCAATCCCCAAGTACTCTTAACAACATGCTAAAGGAGAACCCTTAACAAGCGGGGTCATTCACACTGTAGATGTGGACGTCACGTCCAGCAGAACGATTGGCAACCAACATGTAGCTGACCGTATCTCCATCTGTCAATGTTGTCGTTGTTCTATATTGTGTTATTTGCAAGAAGAGACGGGAATACTTACGTTGACGCAGCCGTGTTGGTGCAAGCATTTTGCGTTGGTACGAGCCTAGTGGTGGATGCTGGGGGAGCGATAGAAGCTCTCGGGAAGGCGGCCTGGACAAGCACTCTATCTGAGAATTCTGTTGGACGGGAACGGGAGCAAGGAAGCCAAACAAAGCCCAGCAACCCGCCCACCCGGCTGCTGTCCTGGTCCTGTCCGGTGATCGATCCAACATAGCTACTGCTTACCCACCGCGAGTCCGAGGTGCTGGTGCGCAAGAGCCAATCATATGGAGCTCCACGGCCGCGGATAGAGACGCGAGGTCAGTGCACTCCATGTGGGAAATTAAAATTAATCAATTACTGTACTCTGCACGCACCGCAGAGGCGAGCAGGGCTGCCTTAGAGTAAAGCAGAGTAAATCCTTCTCGTAGAGATTTCTTGTTCTTTCTTCCGAAACTCTTCGACTGTTTCGAACCTCTTGCACTGGAGAGAACGCGAAGCGAAGCGAACGCGACAGCTGCAGGAACGAGGTTGGAACACCAATCGTTTCTTGCTCACCCACACACCCTGCAGCCCCTGAATGCTGCTCGAGACGAGGTGAGGTTCGCATATTAACACGAGCCTGGGGATCCTCACTGCGAAACGAAACGACGACTTGCATTGGTTCGCGACTCTAACTACAATATTATTCCCAGGCCTGATTCTGCTCCCACTGCAGAGTCAACACTCTCGAATCGCATCATGGCGCCCGCGATGGACACCTTATCTCCACCCCCTCCACCCCTCCCCTCCTCTCCACCGCCCGCACCAACAGCAAAGTTGACACCCGAAACCCCTCCGCATCATTATCAGCGATACCGTCACTCGCACCAGCATGCCTCGAACCGCCATTCGCGTCGCTCGGAAACACCCTCGCGTCGCAAGAGCGCGCCTGCCCATGCCACGAATATGCTGTCCTCGACCACGGCCGCGTCGCCAGAGGTTATAAACTCCCTCGTCGACCAGCTGTCAAAGCTGCAGCCTAGCCCGCTGCACAACCCATACCTTTACGGATCCCTGGCGCCCCCGGGCAACGGCGCCGCACCCATTTCTGATGGCGAGGGAATTGACTACCTCCACCCCGACGATGCGGCAATGGCCCCCGTGGTTCGCACCAGCAAGCCTCCCAGCGGCTACTCGAGCCACACCAAGGCCGATAGTTTTACGCACAGCAGGAGGAGCAGCCTCCACTCGGGGCTTGGTGTCGGCGTCGATATCCCCAGCTACGTGAGAACGTACATGAACCGGCCTCCCGAGCACGAGCGGAGGCTGTCCCGGGACTCGTCGGTATCTGTAGGTGCGGGGAGTGGGAGACTCAGCTACGCGTCGTCGAGGGAGCGGATGCGGATGGAACGACGGGCGAGGGAGAAGGAACGGGCCAGTGCGGGGATGGTAGGAAGTGCCGGGGGGAAGGAAATCCCGCAGAGATCTAGCAGCTATGGTAAGGGCGGTCGCAGTCCAACAAGGAAGCACTATCCGGAGCCCATTGTGACCACCAGCAAGCCGCTGTATACAACCCCGATTGGATCCCCGAGTTTTGCGCCGAATCTGACTGAAGAGGAGGATGGGGGCGGTGCCGCCCCCGCGCCCGATCTACCGAGAAATAGGGATCCTACATTGAGAAAAAGACGTTCCAGAGGTTATCCAAAGCGGTCAGAATCATTACCTGCCCAGAATCGTGGCAGTACTAGTCGACACAGCGCAGAGGGTACCAATTATACCCACCAAGCTACCTCTCCCAACCGTCCTTCATTCCAGAGCTCGGCCGCTGATACATCTCACGAACGCCCCGGATCCGCGGACTCCATTGACGATGCGGTAGATGCATACCTGTGCTCTCCACGACTGAGCCAGAAGATCCGGATGCCGACTACCGGCCGCAGCATCTCCTTCTCAGAAGTCGGCGATCCGCAGGGATTCGCCGTGTTTGTATGTGTAGGGATGGGTCTTACCCGCTACGTCACTGCCTTCTATGACGAGCTCGCCCTCACCCTCGGCCTGCGCCTCATCACCCCGGACCGGCCAGGCGTTGGCGAGAGCGACTCCATTGACGAGAGCGAACGCGCAGTGCTAAACTGGCCCGACGACGTGCTGTACATCTGCCAATCCCTCAAAATCACAAAATTCAGCATCCTCGCGCACAGTGCTGGCGCAATCTACGCTCTTGCAACTGCACTGCGCATGCCCGGCCACATCCGCGGCAAGATCCACCTCCTCGCCCCGTGGATACCGCCGAGCCAAATGGAATCCGTCGTGAGCACCGGCGACAACAAAGGCGAAAAAGCCGGCAGCATCCCAACATCCCAACGCATCCTCCGCGCCCTCCCAACCCCAATCCTAAAAGCTGCAAACTCCTCCTTCATGTCCGCCACTTCTTCCTCCCTCACCACCTCCCTCCCCCGCACCAACGGCCGCCGCACAAAACGCCGATCTACAACACCTGCCCCCCAGCCTGCAGGCGTTGGCCCAAAGGACCGCCCAACACTAACCACAAACCACGTCGCCACCGCTGAAGAACCGGCACAACCCGCCGAGTCTACCCCAGAACAAATCGAGGCTTCCCTCCTCCTTGCCGCCATATCCGCCGCGCAAGAAAAGGAACGACAATCCTCGTACGACGAGCGGCTTACATCCGCTATCTGGGCACTCTCAACACGGAATGCAAACCCAGCCGTCGACCTCCTCGTGTGCCTTGAGCGGAACCGCCCGGTGGGGTTTAGGTATGTGGATATTGTCCGCGAGGTGGTAATACACCATGGCATGCGGGATACACGGGTGCCGGTCGAGAACGTGAAGTGGCTGGGCAAGACGATGAGACGGTGTGAGGTGCGTTTATTGCCGACGGAGGGGCATGGGTTGATGGCGAGTGCGCTTGTGATGGGGGGTGTGCTGGAGGAGATTGCGAATGAGTGGAGGGATTGGAGGAAGGTTGTTGAAGGGCGAAGGGTAGAAGGTGGCGGGAGGGAAAGGAGGTGGGCGGATTAGTGGGTATGTGTGTGGTGGGGAGGGAAGGGAGGGAGGGAGAGGAAGTGAGGGAGTAGTAGTACTAGACATGACATGAATCTTCATTCCTTCATTGACACTTTCTTTTAACTCTGGATTTCTCTTTCCTTCATTATAGGGTTCTAAGGGTTTCTTGTATCTTGTTTTATGTTTCCTTGGATGATTATAGTTAGTGATAGTTAGTGATAGTGATAGTGATAGTGATAGTTACCATAGTGGGAGGGGTGAGAAGTATGTATGGGGTTGCGGGGCTGTGGAAGTAGAGATGAGGAATTTATTAGGATGAGTATGATTGTTATCCACAACAAGATGGTATATATAGGACGTGACTCGGGCCCGGCACTAGAGACCACCAGCTCCCATGTTTCAGAACTTGGCGGGCAATCGATGATGCAGAAGCACAATTTCACCTTAGGTGGTGTACTTCTAGAAGGTTTTTGCAGATTCATACTTTACATTCTTGACCGGGGTCGTCGACTCCACCAAATGACTAAATTTCGGCCCGGAATGATATATGTACCGAGTATTGGACATTTATGCTAGGTCATTTATACCTACTACTTGGTGGGTGGATGGTGTCCGCCATATCTATCGCTGTTGAATTTTGTGCTTATTCCCGTCCTCCCGGCATCCTGAGGTGGTGCGCGGGCTTCTAAATATCACTCACGTCATTCCGGCGTGTACACAGTCGTGGGACGGAGAAGGGGGCAGAATGAGGGGTAGTGTGGGCGATTGTAGTTATATAACTTACACACTTTGCTCCCGAATATCCACTGGTGGGTTTTATAGTAAACTCAAGACCCATCCCGGGCGACGGTGAGTAGTGACTTCTGGAGAACAGACAGCAGGGAGACAGATGGCGGGCGGCAGATGCAGTAAAGTGGAGGACCGTGGATTTTGGTTAATACTGAACTTTTGGGGCACTAATTCTCCCAGTCCCGTTAATAGAAATTGTCATAGCCAAAGATACATCCGAGCATTCTCTGGTTGAGCCATCGACAACAGGATGAGATGAATGGCAGCAAGCGCAATACTGAACTTCGTCCACAACCACCCCATTGTCCCGCAGCCTGGCGCCGGAGGGCTCTCGGAAGGCCTAGCTACACGGGACGGGACGGACACGACCTGAGTGGTTACGGTGGAAAAAGTTGCTGGCGATTCCCACTGAAAGCTTATGATGGAATACTTTGGGGGATGGAAGAAGAGAATGGGAGATTGTTTGCGGGATGGGATGGTCTTTGAGAGACGGCATGGTATTGCATCACTAATCACCCAGACAGTTCTCGGCAAGCGGGCGGGGAATGTGACTGGACGCGGTTGAGTGATGCTGTGTAACACCGTAAGCTGGTTGCCTGTAGTCCACTCACCAGATATACATACGCGAACCAAGTTCCTCAATTCTCCCAAGCTAAGAACTCGCTACAGAGAGCAATGAAGCTCGTCCCAGATGAACCAGATACAAGACCCTAACCCTTTAAACAACACCTTATTCCTCATCCGGTTGACCATCCGATTCATCATCGTCATCTTCTCCATTAATCAGCTTGATAATGGACATAAAGTCTTCAACAGTAGTGTCTTACAACAGCCCACCTAACAGAAACAAAATACGAAGATTCATGGGAAATTCCATCGAAACACCGCACACCGTTCATCCACCAAGAACTAAATAACAAAAGGACAGCCTCAAAACAAACGATTACGAAAGACAATCCAAAACCGATCTCAAGATCTCATCAAGCCCATATCGCCCCAGTAGGTATCTGATTACTACCGGATTGCATACTCTTCCTTGCGGACATTGTTGGCTTCTTGTTTGGTTCTTGTTTGAATTCTTTAGCTTAGTTATAATCTTCTTTGAAGTGAGCTTGCTGTTCTTAGGCGGTTTGTGTAAAAGATAGACCAAGTGCTGATTCTGTCATCGGAAGGTACGGGCACTGAGAATCTATCTGACAAAATTGCTCTCATCGATTGGGCAAATTGTATACGAATGCTAGAAGTGGCCTCTTGAAAGTATCCTCTACTACCGTTGTCTTCGTGGAGTACCGAGTAAAGATGATCGGCTAGATCTCCCAATCCATGAATAAAGACATGACACTCGTTAGACTTGCCGTTTCTCAGGCTTAAAGGGTCCTACATTGTCAAATTCTTCGGAGCGAAATCGACAAAATGTAGTCTCCAGTTTTGGTATCCACCTGCTGGGCCGCTTTGTTGTCCTTCCGGCTATAGGTTAGGATGTTGCTAAATTTATGTCATCGCGTACATTGAATCTTATCCTTGGCTTGCTTGATTGGAAGATGCGTAATTGATTCCCGGTGGCAGTCATATTCCACTGGTATTCGATCCTGTGGTGTCTGACTGAGGTCTCTTTTGACAAATCCCCTTCAATCGTAGTAGAGCTGATAATCCACCATAGATACCAATGGCAATCCCACCCCATTGGTGCCTCCGAGCCACAATCTCGCCCCAACGACGAGTTAATGATATCAGAGCATCCATGCAATACCAAGATTGCCGTACTCCATACTATGTATCTGAGATAGTCAGCATCCTCAAGAACTTATGCTGGTCAGAATAGAACTACTACCGGAAGTACGTGAGTGTGAATCTACTCCAGCACACATAAGCACACCTCGACCTACAACCCCATACGACCGCCTCCTGAACGGATACCAAACACAATCTGGACCTGTCACCCAGTACTCTCCTCGCTTATAACCTTACCATTTACCTCTACCGTTGTCAGCTGTGGTTCAATGGCTTATATCTTTAATCAACCTGCAACCACCTCCTCCCACAAATCTTCTCCAGCCTGTCCCGGATTGCCGGTACCCCTGTCTCTTCAAAATTGTGTATATTTCTTCCACGAGAACCACCCTGAGTGGAGCGGATAGGTTCGCAAATAGCCACGCGTGTCCGGATATCCTCCCACCTGCCCTGGAAATCTATCACGTTCAAATCCTCGATACATTTATAATTCTCGCCAACCCCTTTCAATCTACCACTAATCCAGAGTTAGTCAATGTTGAAAACCATAACTGTGAGCTTCCGCCGTCACAGTGGAGGAGGACATATACTTGTCCTTATGACACTCTGTAGAACAGTTCGCATGTCCATGCCTGAAGCTCTATGTTCTTCATAAAGCGTCTGACAAGTGATGTACCGTCTCGGATATCTCTATCCAGTACCGGTAGTTGGGCTTCAATAACTCCTGACACTCCTCTTCTGACCGGTCCTCAAGAATATATCTCCATCCATAATTATCAGTTGACTCTTGCTTCATTCAGTAGATAGTAAAAGGCTCACCATGAGCGTAGAACCCCTGTCCACGTATATGGTGTTGATTCAAATGCAGATCCCTCAGCCATTCTATCTAGATCAAGGTCTGGTTGTTGCTATCGGTAGCGGTGGTGAGAGCTTTGGAACGGAGGAGTTGGAGGAGAACAGAAAAGGAAGGAGCAAAAGGAGGAGGAGCATCGATGCATAAATTTTGGCCCGCAAGCCAGCAAAGCAGCAGTGGCCAAGTTTCATTTCATCCGGTAAACCTTGCATTAAAACCCAATTAACTACACGTCTTTTATGCAATTAGTAATACCACAAGATACAGCTTACCTGTACATCTTCCTTCATGGCTCGTTTTGCATTTTAATGTGTCATCAGGAAGTTGTTGCCGCGGTTGCTGCCGTTCGAAATATGATGTGCTCGCTGCTGCAGCTAGCAGCAGCAGTACACCCATTCTCGACTCTCCGACTCTATGCAAAACAGATTACAAATAAAACACTTCCATCCAAGTTTCCTCCACGCTCAATGGACGACAAAGCCAGTCGATATTATTTATACAATAATCATCCTCAGTTATACCGAGATTGGTATCAATTGTAGCCGAAAGGGGCAGACTTTAATACTCGCATGAAAGAAAGTAAGAAAATGCCATGCTGTGTGGCAAAGGTTCCAAACTGTAAGAAAAAAGAAAAGAGCTAGAAAATTTCGTCCATTTCCTCCATTTATAATTACCTCTTACCCTAGGCCAGGCTGATATCGGAGACATCTTTCGGCTTCGTGTTGATACGGGATCTGAGCAGCTCTTCCAAATTCTTCCTGTGGCCGTCAACTGCGGCCTGCAGTGCCTGAATGTTGATATCTGCCTTAGCCTCCAGAAGCATGTTGACCATCTTCACTTTCCCTGTCCAGCTAGCTGCTACCAAAGCACCTCCATACATCCCGTCCCGGATATTTACATCAGCCCTAGCTTCCAACAACCTAGCAACCAAATCTTTGTGCTTATTTGCGGCTGCTGCCTGCAAGGGGGTTCCATATATTCCTCCGACACTGTTAATATCAGCCCCAGCTTCTAACAACATTTCAACAATCTTCTTTCGCCCATTTGCGGCTGCTGCTGCCAATGCGCTCCCGTAAAAGCCTCCCACAGAGTTAACGTCGGCCCCGGCTTCTAGCAATTTTTCTAAAATTTCCTCACTTCCGCCCTTGGCCGCCGCCTGCAGAGCGCTCTGATACTTTATTGTCGGATTTGGGGTTCCACTACTTCCGGTTCCAAGCAACATCTCAACCGCTTCCCGCTTCCACTGCTGCTGTACTGCAAACACTTCTTTCGTGTACTCGGACCGGTCGCGAGAAGACCGCCGGCGATCGAGGATTCTGGTACAAATATTCAATTTACTTGCTCGGTCTTGCTTCTGCTCACTATCGACTATATCCCACAGAGTATTTCGTTGCACTAGCCTCCAGACATTGGGGTCAGCCTTTGCCCCTAGCAGCATCGCAACAATTTTCATGTTCCCCTGGCCAGCTGCTGCAATTAGAGCGGTTCCATATTTTCCCTCTTGAGTGTTCACATTTGCCCCGGCCTTCAACAGCCTTTCTACCACCACTCCGTGGCCCATATTAGCTGCTGTTATTAAGACACTGCTTCCGGGAGTGTTCGCATCGACTCCAGCTCCCAACAGCATCTCTATTACCACCTCATGACCTCCAGCGACTGCTGCTGCTAAGGCATTCTGGTGCTTTGGTCCGGAAGCGTTCGCATCAACCCCGGCTCCCAACAGCATATCCACCACCATTTCGTGGCCATTGTTAGCTGCTGCTATTAAGGCACTTCCGTAAATGCCTCCGGGAGCATTCGCATCGGCCCCGGCTCCTAATAGCGTCTTTACTACCACCTCATACCCTCCCGCGGCTGCTGCTGCTAAGGCACTTTGGTGCTTTGGTCCGGAAGCATTCGCATCGGCCCCGGCTCCCAACAGCATATCCACCACCATTTTGTGGCCATTGTTAGCTGCTGCTATTAAGGCACTTCCGTAAATGCCTCCGGGAGCATTCGCATCGGTCCCGGCTCCCAATAGCATCTTTACCACCACCTCATGCCCTCCCGCGGCTGCTGCTGTCAAGGCATTCCCGTATTCCCCCCCCAGGGCATTGACATTAGCTTTGGCCTCCAGTAACATCTTGACCACGGCATCGTACCCATATAAAGCGGCTGCGTGTAATGCGTTCCCAAGGCAATAATCGGGGTGTCCGGGTCCATGGTTTTCAAGCTCGGTGTTAACGTCCGCTCCAGCCTTCAGTAGAATCCCAACAATATCACACGAAGAGTGCAGAATTGCCGACACGAGGACACTCCCAGCTTCCACCCAAACATCGTTGACATCGGCCCCTGCGTCCAGCAGTCTCTTCACCATCGCCTCATCTTTGTTCACAACGGCGGCACTCAATATAGTACCGGGATCAAAACCCGCAGGGCCATTGGCATCAGCACCGGCCTCCAGCAGTTTGTTCGCCATAGATGTTTTTCTCCTACTGACTGCCTCATATAAAGCACCCCCAGAGTCCGAGTCGGCAAGACAGTCAGAGTCGGGATCGACTTCCGCTCCCTTGCTCAGAAGTAACTCTACTACTGTCTCATGGCCATTGACTACTGCGGCACGTAGTGCGCTACCGTATTCACCGCTCTCGCCATTAACATCTGCCCCATTGTCTAGAAGCCCCTTCACAAAACAAGTGAAACCAGAAGCAGCAGCAATACCCAGCGGTGTTATTTCATGCAATCGCCTGTAGCTGTAGGGATTCTTCCAGAAACAGAACACTTGATAAGCCAGGGCCATTCTGGGCGTGAATTGTGCTAATTTCCAAAAAGAACGCCATAAATCAGAGTTCTCCTGATTGCTCTGCCGGACATGCTGCAGCCAATGTATGGCAGCATACTTCAGGAAAGTATGACATCGAAACAAGTCCCCGAGATATTCGACATCTAGCGGGCCGCCTTCGAATTCGTCGAAAGAGAGGTAATTTAGACAGACAATCGCGAGCTGAAGATTGGATTCGGTTGGGCATATATAGAAACCCGAAAGGGAGCCATCATGAGAAATTTCCCGATCAAGAGAATTGTCTTCTTTTAAATTGGTGCTGCTGAGGAAATCTTTTGCCGACTGATGGATAAGATGAACGGTGCTATCTCCTGGCTCTATTCTAAGCAGAGGGCCAAATAGAGATTGAAGAGTACTCTGTATATTTGTCTCCATTTCATCCCAGATCGAGAATATAGAAGTATCTTCGGGTCGTACAGCAATTGCTATCGTGAGTTCCTGCAGTGTCAGAGGGCGTATGGCACAAACTATCCATTGAAGGATTGTTTTGGCTGTCCTTCGATCTTCACCTCTGATTCTTCGTAAAATGTTTTTGTATACATCCGGGAGGGATTTCGGCAATGCCTTAAGCTTCTCCCGGATAACCCGCCGCTTTGTGGTTGTAGAATTTTTGAGGTCATCCAAAATCAGAGATACCCAAAGAAACATTCCATCTGAATTGCTTATAAGGACCCGACGTATCTCATCACCCAGGTCGCTATCGGCAGAAACGCAGGGCAGCTTGGGAACCTCAGTAGTGACGAATGCCGTGATATCTTTATTCAAGTTACTGGCGTCGAGAGATATTTGTGTAACATTGGGCAAATATGATGTGACTGGTATGTGTGGGCGGCTCGTTATGATTACTTTAACGCGCTTCTCAATAAAAGGATCATTCCAAAGGCATTTCAATCTGACTAGAAGCTTCTCCCGGGACTCTTCCTCACACTCATCTAACATCTGTAAGCTGGATGCATAATCTTAATCGGTAGTGTAGCGTACCGAGAGCATCGATGATTAGACATATAGATCCAATATTATGATCCTTTACAATTCGGTCGAAGACGCGCCAAAGCATGCCGAGGTTCCATGGCATCTTTCCTTTATTCATGGCATATTGTGGCTCGGTTGAAAAGTGCACGAGAGCTTTTGGTGCCTTCTTCAAAACCTGGGCCAATATATTCGCCAGAATTGCATCCGCAGTCCTCAATCGGTCATCCTTGTCGTCGCAAAAGAAATAGGCCACTAGGAAAGCTTTTCCCGAATTGGAGCTTAAGTTTCCTGAGAGTTCTTTTGACAAGAATGATGATAAGACGCTCTTACCACAACCTGGTCCTCCGCGGATCCAGAGAACCCCATTCGTCTCGACCCAATCCTGGTATGTTTTCTCGGAAAAAATCCATGCACAAGTGTCTTCATATCGTTTGAGGAAGATTTCATCGCGATAACTTTCGACGTCGAATGCTCTAAGACTTCTAAGACAATCATAGATGTCCGCGGTGCCTTTCCCCAGGTATTAATTAGACGCATCCAGGCGTCGGATAACTTGATAATAGCTTCTCGTTGGGAGTGGGAGTTTTAACTCTGAGATATGACATACAGATGTTGTTAAACGTTTTCTTCTCATTTTCTATCACAACCAGCCCCATCCGTGGTTAGCATGTCGTGTTTTGTACTCGATCACGGGAATACCCATTACATACCAACTTCATTCACACAATCTCTTATGTGCTTGACTACCGTCTGGTAGGTTGAATCCGTGCTTGCAATATATTTAACCATGTCCGTGTGGTTATGTTGGACTGGGATACGATGTTCGTTTGGTAGGAATAACTGAGCTGAGATCTTTTTGACCATCTCCACGGCCTTTCCATCTCTCTTGTAGTCACCCATGGCAGACTAAGTCAAGCCAGTGTCAGCGTACTGATATCAAGCTGGACCGGCACTCACAACTAGCGTTATATCCAGGGCTCGTCTATATAAGAATTGGAATTCAGAAGCTGTGCTATCAACACCAACCTCAGGACCTCCATATATACACCGCCAGTGAAAAAATAACACAATTGTCTTAGCTCACCTTTTTGACCGTCGGTGTCTTTGCCGTCTCATAAAAGCTGAAAATTTTACGGCCATTCCAGATGTCGACAAGGCCATCCCTATGAGTTTCAAGGAATTCAGAGTTCTCGCGCAGGTGACATAGAAGGTTTAGCTTTGAGTACTGGCTGGATGATATGTCTTCGACCATTGCTTCCAGTTCTGCAGTCTGAAGGCCCTGATGTGGGGTTCCGAAAAAGAGTATAGCACGTGTTGAATCTAGTATATGTCTATGAAGCGCTATATTTTTTAACTGTAAGAGTGTCTGATGTCACCGATATAAGTAGTTGATGTCGTTAATGGGAGTGGATCGCACCTGTAATATCAAGATTCCTCCTAGGCTATGCCCGAGAAAGATGATCGGGCGATTTCTTTCCTACCAAAGATCAGTATCTCGCAACAAATGATATAAGCCTGATTATTGCGGTGGCATGACTGTCGTAGTTACCTCCAAAGACCCCCTAACTACTTCCAACTGTTGGATCATATCCCTTCCATAATCCAACATCGTATGATCTAACGTGTTTCCGACGAGTTTGGTGTTGTAACCGTAGGTCATGATGCGGACGTTTTTAATATCATGAGGGAGAAAGTCTTGTAGCCACATCTTATGGCTCTCACGATTTCTCCACGAACCAAATGCATGCCCGGCAAGACCAGTGACAGCGATAACACTGCATGGAAGTAAGCATCGAAACTGGCTGAATAAAATGTCTATTTATGAGAAATTTGGACGACTTACTCGGCGATAGGCTCTCCCTCCGGAGTATTCAATGGTGTAAAACCATAGAAATGGGAGTCTATCAAAAGATCAATTTCCTTACTAGAGCCCCTACCATACGGCAGCACGCAACTATCAACATCTTGTTTGATATGTTGAAAGTGTTCGGGGCATTTCGTTAGATTCAGCAATGCTGTTTGACTGGAGCCATAACATGCCCGATAGAGCGATATCCGAACGTTGCTAGTCGTCAGGTGCTCAAGAGACTGATCAAGGCTCCTAAGAGCACTGAGTAGGTCATGATCACTCCATTCCAGTGGCACACCTGATATTCGGAAACACTTCAACTGTAGTTCAGACGCGCCAGCACTAGAACCTGGAGCACTGGCAGCGGTAGAAGATGAATTCTCATTTGCGATATGCGATAGTAGCTCCGGGCTTGAATAAGTACCAATTTTCCCTGAGATTTTTACGCGTTTGTTTGAGCCGGCCAACTTCAAATCCAGATCTGGGATGTGTTTAGCTGTTCGAGGCATGTCGTTGAATCCTATTTCTTGACTGAAGATAAAATAGATGTCTTACGGGGTGGCTATGTGAAATGTACAAAGGGTGAGTATAGGAAGGATAATTGAATCAAGATTGGCGGGTGAGGGTCGGAGATATGTAGTTTTTTCGCCTGTAGGAACTTGAGTACCGCACAGCCGTAAAGTTGGTCGCACAGCATGCATCGGAGAACAGGCAGTGCCCCACAATGCTCGACGCAAGCCAACTCAGCCTCCCAACTTATATTTTCTGAAGATAAATCGAGCTGAACCACTGGAAACAAAACTAGTTATATCCTTTGACTGATCAGATATCTTCGCCGTCCTTACACTACCTCGTAATCTTGGACCGTCGGTACGAGATTACTTAAACTCTGTGCGTTATTTAGTTGCATAACATCTGCAGAAGTATGAGCACCACTAATCTAATCGGGTGTGCCTCTTATTCCAGTGAATAATAGTCTTGAACGTAAAAATATGGTTGGGGACTCTTAAAAGCGACATTGCTCCTTAATACACTTTTAGCGCCATTTTTGGCATATTTTAGCGCTGTTTTGACCAAAAAACTGGCTGCAGGAGTCAAAATTTAGAATTTAGTCAGCCTTTACCCGCCAAGCATTAGACATATCACTTTTAAAGACTTATAATTACCAAATTGGGCAATTAATTGTTAAATCATTATCCCGATTTGTACATATTATTGCCTAAAGTGACGACATTGTATTTCTTTCCCATTCAAAAACCAACTTTTCACTGGCCCTTTTCTCCACAACCACAACCAAGAAAAATAATCGGACTCTGTCAGGTTGTAGAGAACATTAAAAGAAAGCCACAGACAGAGAGTTTTTAATTTTTGATTGTTTTTGGTGGAGTCAAGGCAGACTATAGTTGAGGTTTAAATACACCGGATATAGGCGTCCCCAACCATACTTACGCTTAGGTTAAAATTAACGTATTTTAGTGTATTTTCGCCTCACTCGCGGGCTGGCTCAGCTGACGTAGTTAGGCTTGGCAAGCGCGAGACAGCGTATTGAGGAATGTCGAGCGTAAAGCCCCAATTCCGACATACCTATCCAAGACCAATTTATACAAATTCATCTTGAACGCTAACTAACGCATTTAAAGATAGGATCACTTCAGAAATGGAATCTGAGAGGCTTCAAACCCGCTGTTTTTCTGCATCAATTTTGGTGGGTTTTTACCTATCTTTCAAAACGTCAGAGTTCAGTATTGACACATCCAACGGCACTACAGAACCTTTTACGGTTTTCTGCAAGATTTATGATGACTGTGACGCAGCTACCACTTTTATTCTTGGGTTCGTGATCGGAAAGCAAGGGAACTGGGACGGCGGGATCGTTCGGTAACGAAAGCTACCTAATCTATTGCTATGCTGGTCTCTGCAACAAGTCGGATGAGCAAGTGAAGGTACTTTGGTGGGTTTAAATAGTATTGGATACTGGCGATTTTGACAACTTGGATCTGTTACCAGATATATTTTGTTTTGTTTGTTTGTTTTATTCATACTGTATACACTCTACTTAGAGTATGATAGGACCTTATACCCCCTCCGCCTCCGGGCGAGCCGGCTAGATGGCGGAGCTCCCCCCCCGCTACCCTGCGTCCCCGCTTACCAGATATATTATGTGGTATGGCCGAGGTGTATGAGCAACAAGAGAACTACATAAAAACATCAATGCTATCAGCGTACATGGACTGGTACAACGGCGATATTCAGAAATAGCCATCTTTCAGCATTAGAGATTACGTAGCGTATTGCATCTCTCTTCAAGAAGTAAAGACAGTATTACTAGGCATATTAATGTTACCAACGGGGTTTTTTCGAGTAATGAATGGACCTTTGGGAAGAGGGTCATCCTTCTACACTAGACACGATTTTTGCGATAGGCAAAGTTTTCCAAGAATAGGAGCTCCACCAGAAGGCCCTCGAATGATTTTAGCGAGCTTTAGTGGCGCAAGAAAGGGCCATGGGTGAAAACACCCTTCCACAGTGGACACGATCTTTCATATGGCTCAGGTGTTACTCATACAGAAAAATATGAAGATGCATTGAAGTGCTACCAGAGAGCATTGACCTGCAATGAAATTACAAGACCGGCTAACAACTACTTGCAACACATAGGCATGTGAACACTTTTTCTCGACCAAGTGAATACGACGACTCCCTGTAATGATTCTTGCGGTATCTTGAAAGGTATAACAAGGTATTGAGTGGAGATCATCCAGAAACTATGGAGGTAGTCGATCATGTGGGTCTGGTTTACTGGAACTGAACATGTATGACTAGGCACAAGAGTGGTTCCATAGACTGTTGAGGAGAAAAGAAACTTTTCGGGTCAGAGCATCCTTCGACGATTGCAGCTGTTACTAGACTCAGGGAGGCTAAAAGTGATTCCGATTTAAACGCGGATATTACAGCTTGGATCCCAAGAACAGCCTCGGTAAGTCTAGTCAGTACGCTTAACGCACAAAATTATCAGTACAACGATATCATAGTTTGCATAATTTTACCATGGTGGCAACAGTCTTAAGCCAATCTACCGGAAATACCACTCTAGTCACAAAAGACTTTAGGCGGTGATCAAAGAGACTTCGAGATTGGATACATTTCACATCTCGCTCGCACATTTTGCGCTTTTCAACTCCATACAGTATATTCCGTTAGTTTGTTGCAAGAAACCATTCAATTATACTATACTAGTGGATACCCGTTGCAGTTGCAACGGCCTTGTAAAACGAAAAGTCAATTAAAATCAAAGCTGTCCCCGAGAATGAACAAATGTGTGCTAAAAGTTGGCCGAACTCGCCTTCGGCTCCTTGGGGCGTGTGCCAGTGCTCGAAAGCTCGCTATACCCCACTCTCGGCCGGGTAAAATTTCGTGTCCGGAACTTCGTTTATTATACTCGGGGCGGGCAATAAAAGTTCGGACGCACCTGTTCTGGCAGTAACCACACAGATCTGGGAATAATTGAGAGCGCCAATGCAACTTTGGGTAAAATATGGTTTGGATTTCACTAGGAAAAGCATAGTTAGTATGTGCACATTTACTTTAGGCTCAGGCTCTCCCCCCTGGTTAACACCCTGCTCTCATAGCAAGATCCATTGCCCAAAATGGTGTGTCCGAATATTTATTGCCTACCCCGAGTATGTAGGGATCTAGAATGCTCTCTACCTAACCGGGGCATATGAAGGCGGTACTCGTTTGCAGGGCTAGCACAGAAAATCGTAATGACCTATCACGTTATCTCCAGAGTTTCAGTGCTATTCAGAACGAGTGCGATTTAGATCTCACGACTTGTTACTGTCTCGGTTCTGTAATATGCGCGAACCTTATTTTCCGTTCAGAATTCGTCCTATTGCTGGCCGAACAGAATGCTAATATCATGCAACTATACTACCGCATTGCTCGTTTTGAAAAAAATTTGGAAATTTTTCGTCTTATTTCATTTCAGAAACCTCATATATTGAATGTCTTTCGTCTCTCGATTCTAATACCTACACATACACATATTTCCACTTTGGTTTTCTCATTTTCGATATACATTCCAGAGTTAAACATGCAATCAATTCGAACGCGATGAAGCCACAATCTTAAGTCCTGTTTAGCTAGGAAACAGCAACCATTCAGTCGGCCAAGTGCTTGCCTATGACTGGGTTTACCGCAGGTTACCTTGAATAGCAACGTGCAGGGTTTTTGATCCTGGGCCTCCAAGCTCACTCCATAGAGCACCAAATAATGAAACACCCACCTCTGTGTTCTCACTTCCTCCCTCCTTCCTTCCTCCTCTTTTTCTATCTCCATATCAATATTCTGTACCGCCGTACGTACCTAAAATCAACATATACATCTTCCTTATAATATCAACCACAGCCCTGAACCGTACCGATGACTTCCGCAAGTCCCATACTACCAACATCTCCGGAGATACAAAATGCGTTGTCTAGGACCGGAAGCCAAGCGCCGGCGAGCCCCTCCCTATTGCTACCACCTCCCATCGCTCCTCCTCGTCGCACAATCTTCACGCCCGTTAGAAACATGATCAAAATCACTTTCACGGCACTCTCAATCCTCCATGCGGAAGAAATCGAAGTAGGCAGCTACGCCGAGCGTGTCCTCACCTCTCTTGAGGAGGACTGCAACCTCCATAGCCGTATCGAATTCACTACCGCAAACAAACTCAGAAATGAGTTACAAGGGCGTAAAAAGCAACTGAGGTGGCTGGCAAGAAGGGATATTAAACTTGAGAAAGGGCTGCTTGGGGAAAGAAGGTTGAAAGCGTAGAAACCGACGGTTATAAAGGGCGCGGTGAACCTACAAATGAGGAGACGGCGGAGAGAGTTATGTTGGTGCTCAGCGAGGAATTGGAGATTCTGTATGAGGCTAGGGTATGGGAGGGGAGTTTGGGTACAACCTGGAAAGGGGTATCCACATGCGGATGAAGAGAGAGGTGATGGAAGAGAACGTTAACGTTCCTCCTTCTATTCCTCGGATTCCCGGGAAAGTGGAGGGAGGAATGGGTGATTCATAGGGGGTTTAATTTTTACATTTATTCTTGTGGCTGTATTTCGGTTTTGCGTGAAATTCGTAGAGTGAATTAGTTTAGTGTCATAGCCTTCAATTTGTGATGCTGGGTAGTCATCAAAGTTTCACGGCTCTCAAAACCATCAATAACGATCTGCTTAAGCTCTGGGATCATAACAATTTGAATTATCTCTTGGTGCCAAACAACCCCTTGGTTGTATAGGAACCACTACCTGCGGGCTGTTGAATTACTAAGAAAATATTCCCTAATTTTGTCCGATGCGGTAGATATGGAGAGTTATGTCCATTCGAAGACTCCAAAACTGTCATCTCGAACATAGTCTATGCTGCGGCCTAGTATATCTTTGGCTGCCGTGATAAAACCGCTTCGGTTTCTCTAGTGGCGGTTCCAATCTTGTCGACTCGCTCAATGCTCCCGCTTCATAGATTGTGTGTTGAGCTTACCCAGCTCAGGGTATAAAAGATTACACTCTCGTAGTTCTTCAAACAGCGAAGACTCATACTCAGCGGTATTTGGAAGCACCTAACGTCATTGTAGCAATTTAAAGTGAACCGGAATCCCGGCCAGGACTTCGCCAATTTTGGTATAAAACCGATCAAAAACCTCCTGTTAGAGGAGGTAGGCCTCTCGTCTGACGAGATAGATATTGAACCATGAAACATTCCTGGGTTTCTGTTGCCACGCGACCCTTGAAGGAGTATCGAGGGAACTAGTGGTATTTCAACCTATAAACAACCGCCCGTTAGCAACCCATTAACACCCGCACGAGCGATGTCCAAACCTTGCTTCCTTTTAAGCCCGCCGTCTCTTCATCAAAGATTATTGCTTCATCTCCGCCCCACGGAACTCCAAAGTCCTCGCTTTGAACAACGGTCCAGAACCTCTTTGGTCGTCGATGATTCCTAAAAATCCTTTCGCAGAGATAAAGGGAAAAATGTAATGGCTTAAGAGTCCCCTTCCATTTTGTTCCCTAGAGATGGGGTTTTTGCTAAATTGAAATCGGGGCGATTGTTTTACTTAATGCTAGGGTTAAGGTGGGGTTTTCACGATCATGAAGAATATATAGGACACTGCTTTCAGATCTTAGGTGGGGCTATTCTTTGCCGCATATGAACTGGTGCGTATCTATTCTTTTTGGACTAGCGGAAATTAGCTTAAGCAATATCCTAGCGTGGCGAGTATGCGGTTGCGCGAAGTGCGTTGGAGTGGATAAAGGTGCTGAGCGAAGCGGGAGGAGAGGATGAGCGTAGTGATTGAAGTAGTAATGGTCATGGGGTTGCCCTACCATTGCCAAAGCCGCTAACTAAGATTAGCGCGTCTGAAATAAGCGACGTAAGCCCACCGGAAACGAAGCTTCTACCTTCAAGCTCATCTACTGGCCTCGGAAAACACAACATCACGAACCCTGTTGCGTACTGGACTTGTTTAATATGAGACACGGCATCTTTCTCACCGGGTGCGCATGCATGATTAGTCCCCAGAAGGCATCGAATGAGGAGCGCGTAACTATACTTGAGCCACGTCTTACAATACTAACAACCGCAGGGAAACCTAACCCATGCAGATCAAATATGTTAATATATCTCGCGTGCACTTCCGTTCCAATCTTCACATGCCGCCAAATTTGTCTTTTTCACACCCTACCGAAGTAATATCACCAAATTGCTAAAACCCAACGACACAGCAAGAAGTCCAAAAGACAAATCATCTATTCAACGAGAATCCCCCGGACACGATGAATTCCTATGGACCCAATTCGCCATCTTACTCCGGCGGCGAAGATACCGTCGCAAGCTCAGACACAGAGCGTGAGACCTTCAATGATCGCGGCAGAAATGCAACTTCTGCCGAACTGCGACGTCTAAGAAGCGAAGTCGAAAGGCTCACCCTCGAGGCAGAGCGGAAGGATCGCGAGGCCACTCGATTGACCGGGGAGCTTTCCCGACTGGAAACAGAACTGACTCGGGGTCCCAACACGACGCCTGCACAAGCAACCATCGGTGGCGCTAGTTTAAGCGACCTACTGCGGCTCTCGACAGCGGAGTTGTCGGTGCTGGATGACGATATCCGGATGATGAGGAGGAGGGTGTTGGACCGACCCGCGACGGGATATGCCGAGTCTGTACAGGAGTATTTGGCACAGGCAATGAGGGAGGCGATGAGCAGAAGGGGAGTTAGGTATGAGGATGGTACAGGTTGTGATTGCAAGGCTGCATGGCTTAAGGTTTATCAGAAGAAGGAATTAGAGGATGATGCTAGGTTGTTGGGGTTGAGGGATAGTAGGAGGGGTGTGCCTGCTAGGGTTGAGGGTGGGAGGTATGATATAATTGTTGCTTGCGACACGCTGATTGGTTTGTCGCGCTGGAGGAATATTCATTGAATATCTTGATTTGTTTTGCTTAGGTGGTTGGCGATGATGTTCAATTGGACTATGTAGGCTTGACAATAGAGAATCATGATTATATTAGTATACCTTAGCTTTGGCTTTGATATGGTAGAAAACTGCACCTGAATATAAGCGACGTAAGCGGCCTAAAGTTTCTACAAAATGCGATCGAGCTCGCCGGATTCGACATTCACTGGTACTCAAGATCCTGTGGTGCATTGATCTTGTTTAAAATATAAACAATAGCATCTTTACTTCCGTGTGCATGCATGATCAGTCATCGAATGAGGAGACGTCGACTTGAGCCACGTCGCGCAGATCTGTTGGAACCCAGGGAAACCTAACCCCTCACATGAGAATTATATATCTCGTGCGCAACTTTTCGTTCTCATCCTCTTTACAGAACGCTGGATTACGCCTGAGAATTCAGATCTCCCACAGGCGCAGCCAAAGAATATCTAGACGACGAGGAATCTTCCGAACGCGATGTCCACGCGAATTTTCCTCGACCCGCCTTTGGTTCGGCCTCCGACTATACCCCCGCTCACGACCCCGGCCCCTGTCGCTCTCGAGCAACTGAAGCTAGAATGCGAAGTTGAAAGGCTCACACAAGAAAAGGACCGCGAGGTTGAAAGGCTTACACAAGAGACGGAGCGGAAGGACCGCGAGATCGAAAGGCTTGCACAAGAAGCGGAGCGGAAGGACTGCGAGATTGAAAGGCTCACACTAGAAGCGGCGCGGAAGGACAACGAGGCGACACGGTTGACCGGGGAGATATCCCGACTCACGGCAGAATTGACCCGGGTTTCCGCCAGCACTACAATAGGGCACACGATACCCAACGAAGCAGCTATCGGCGGCGCTAGTCTATCTCAGCTACTCCAGCTTTCTCCAGCAGAGTTAGAGCTACTCGATCACGACATTCGGGAGATGCGGAAGACGGTTTTGGACGAACTCCCTACGGGTGCAGGTGAATGGGTGAAATCATATCTGCCGCGGCAAATGAGGGATGCGATGCACAGACAGGGCATCAGGTATGAAGATGGGGCGGGGGATAATGATATCGGTTTTCCATGGACCCAGTACCAGAATAGTAAATTGTCGGATGATACCAGACTGCTGGGGTTGAGAAATAGTAGGAGAGGTACCGCGGCTGAGTTTGCGAGTGGGAGTTGTGATATTATTGTTGCATGTGAGACGCTGATTGCTCTGTCGCGTTGGAGGAATATCCATTGAATAGTAGTGGGTGCTGTCGAGAGGGGATCGGAGAGAATTAAATTATTGGTGTAGTACTTGGGTTTTGAGACGGTCATCTCGCTGCAAGTGAGGTTCAAGCTTGCTAGATTTTGTGGTCGCTTAAGGAAAGGTTGTCTCGCACTTAGACCTCTAGTCTATCACGTGATTTTGAGCCCGTACTTCAGTTCAGCCCAGTGGAGTAAATTAGGGCTGGGGGTTCTCTTAGCCGGGTAACGTCTGGGTACATTTGACTTTGAATATGAAAGTTTTCCGTACATAGCCATGCATGATCAGTTAGTCCTCCGAAATTAACGCGTAGTGAGACATCTCGTAGAACCAATGATCCAGGAAAACCTAACCCAGACACTTAGGATTATATATAACTCGAGTACAGCCTTCCTTCTCCTTCCTCTTACATGCCGCAGGGTTGCGCCTGAAACTCATACGAACGGCACTGCAGCAGATTTTATCTTGCAAAATCTATACAGCCAGGATTCTCCCGAACACGATGCCTAGCCCCGACGCCAAAACCACCTTTCCACCGGGGTCCTGCCAAGTCCCGACCTTGGTTCCGGGGAGCCCTGAGATGCTGCAGCGGTTAGAGCGCGAGGTCGAAAGGCTCACACAAGAAACGGAGCGGAAGGAGCGCGAGGCAGCTCGGTTGAGCGCAGATGTTTCCCGATTGGAAACGGAATTGGCAAAGGTTTCCGACAAGCTTAAGGTCTCTGTCGAAGCGACTATCGGCGGCGCAAGTCTATCGCACCTGCTACAGCTCTCTCCAGCGGAGTTGGAGTTGCTCGATCATGACATTCGTTTGATGAGGAGGACGGTTTTAGACGCACCTAATACAGATTATGCTGGACCGGTGCAGGCGTATCTGCCGAAGGAAATGAGGGAGGCTATGAGTAGACGGGGAGTCAGGTATGAAGATGGAGCGGCAAATAATGATTATTGGCAACCATGGGTTGAGGTTTTTCAGAAACGAGAGTTGTTTTCGGATGATGTTAGGTTGGTGGGGTTGAGAGATAGTAGGAGGGGCGTGCCTGCTAGAGTTCAGAATGGGAAGTTCGATATAATTGTTGCTTGCGAGACGTTGATTGGGTTGTCGCGGTGGAGGAATATTCATTGAATATTTTACTTGTTTTACAGAGGGGGTTGTCGAGAAGTGGCAATTTATTGGTCCACTTGGATTTCGGTCCGATCCTCTCGCTGCAAGTGAATCATCCCGCATCGAACAATGGCGTCGAAATAAAGTTCCCGCACGCCAACGCGACTAACTTAGCGCCTAAAACCCCGGTACCTCACCTCTGCGACAATGCAGCCTCTCCCCCTCCTGCGCACCGTCACAGCCGCCACCTTCCGCACCCTCTTCTTCGCCCCCCAAACCCCCTGCCGCTTCCCTCCCAACTACTTCTCGTCTCTCCCCGCGATACAATCCTGGTTCACCCCTTCCACCCTCAACGCACCCTTCTTCCACGCCCACCTTACCCCACCCCAGCTCTCCACCCTCGTCACCGTCGAATCAACAACCCAAACAACCTTCGAACGCATCACCATCCCCTTCTCCCTCCTCCTCCACTACCTCTCCCACCCCTCCCCCCCGCCAGCGCTCCCATGTCTCTACCTCGCGCAAACCCCCCTGCTCGACACACTCCCGCCCCTCCGCGCCTCCCTCCCCACCCCTAACCTAGTAACCGACACGGGGCGGGGTGATGTATACGCCACAAACGTGTGGCTGGGCTACTCGAGCGCGATAAATACACCGCTGCATAAGGACCCGAATCCGAATTTGTTTGTGCAGCTGGCAGGACGGAAGCGGATTAGGATTTTTGAGCCGAAGGCTTGGGGGGATGTGGGGAGATTGAGGGAGGAGGAGGAGATGAT
>Ga0307515_10004473_pt1 | contig 28915 bp, 27 predicted proteins | sample 17_EM_MG_FD_194513 | JGI IMG/M metagenome (GOLD analysis project Ga0307515, IMG submission 194513) | Populus trichocarpa ectomycorrhiza microbial communities from riparian zone in the Pacific Northwest, United States - 17_EM | ecosystem: Host-associated > Plants > Roots > Unclassified | place... | reverse complement strand
GCAGTCGTCCTATGCCAAAAATTAGCCCAAGTCTCTGTACTCTCCCCAACCACAGCACCACCAGCACCGCACCAGCACCAACTCCAAAAACAAAGAAAACTTACGGATGCGACCCATCCACCAACTCCCCCACCCCAACCCCACTCATATCCACCACCGCAACCTTCCCCCCCCTCTCCACCCTCTCCCTCACCACCCCCGGCACCGCCTCATTAAACGCCCTGATCCGTGCCTCCGCACTCGCACTCGCGGCACTAATAATCTGCGCCACCAGCACCACGGCCCCGGGACACCTCTCCACAACCTCATCGACCAACGCCCCCAGCCTAGCCGGCGCATCCGCATAGCTCTCGTTCGCCGGCGGCGGCCAGTTGTGCAGGTCGTTCGTGCCGGCGTGCAGGAGTATGATGTTCGGACGCATCGCGAGCGCGGGCCCGGCGACCGCCGCGATTCGAGATATAGTAAAGCCAAGGTGCCCTTCGTTGTGGTTGTCGGACATGCTGCCGGAGCGCTGCGTCCCGATGAAGAGGAGGTCGGAGCCGGAGAGGTCGGTGGATAGTTTGAGGCGGTAGCCGTCCGTGCCTGCGGTGCTGTTCCAGCCGTAGGTGATGGAGTCGCCGAGGGGGAGGATGCGGAGTTCGGTGCCGGGGGCGATGGGGGTGCGGGCGGTGATGTGGAGGCTGGTGGCGAGGGGGTGGTCTGGGGAGGTGTTAGTGGCGGGGTGATGGTCCTGGAGTTTGGGGGGCGGTGGGCTGGCGAGGATTGATGAGGCCGATTCTATGGAGTTGGGAATGGTTGAGGGAGTCTTGTAGTTACGAGATGGTCCCGGTACCGTTGATGCAGAGACTCGCGGAAAGTATAGAGCACTTACAGAGGGAGAGAAGGAAGACTGGCAATGCCAGTCGAAATAGTGTTCGTGAATACATGATTAAAGAAAACTACTACGAAATCAAAAGAAAATAGTATTGCGGGATCCTAAGAGCCGCAGGTGCCACGTTCCTTATAACTGGTTTCCCCCAATTCCACCGGACTGGAAGCCTGAGCAGTGTCTCATGAACACAGCCATGCCATTCGGTCCACCGGCAGTGGGGCTCTCAGCCCTACCAAACCCTAAAATGCTGAAAATGGGCATTGCTTCGGAAGACGATTGGTCCTCGATCCTGCGACCCTAGCGTTGAGATGGAGTTTAGAGACCAACACTACGTCATGGCGTGACCAAGAAAAAAATGAAGGGGACAGGAACCCCTCGGGCTAATAGTGGGCTAAAACAGGGCTATACTTAGGACATCAAGTTTCGATACTTGATTACTTGTTCCGGCCTGAATTCATGCAAGGGTGTCTAAGCCTCGCGACTTGAGGATGGCCGAAGGATGCTTACGTGTAGAGGTCTTAAGTCCGGTCTAAACCTATTTCGGGCCTTGCTGGGCTGGTCTTGTCTGGGAGTTTGAGATGTGAAGGATCGGGTCAACCCGAAGCTAGGGTTAATGTCGGACAGAGATCATATTTACGGCGTAAAATGTCAATACCCGGTATTGAACGCCGCGAGTTTGAAGACCTTCCGGAACTCGGGAAGCAATTAACTTAAGAATCACGTGATATACACTTCGAAATAGGAAAACTGAAATAGACAATGCTGTTCCATGGCTGGGTCGCAAGTAATACAAAGATTTGAAAGAAATAGGGTAAAACAAATCTGAACTAAATCTTCTAACGACCGAAACCCAACAAGTTTAAAACTACAACATCTATTTCGTCAATCGTTATTTTATCTTTTAGCTATCATGTAATATGCCTCGTAATTCGATGCGGGAAATTTTCACAACTTAGCAGCTGCAGCCGCGGATTGTGCCTGAAAAGAAACCAAAAAGCAGTTAGCCCGACTACTTCGTCTCTCAAAGTTCTCTCGCGCATAACCAGCAAGCAACGCATTATCGACTAAGCCAATTTTCGTTCTTTTGGTTTAGAATACAGTGGCCGGAGCGCTTTTTGACATCATGGAATTAGGGTTGTAAATAAAGAAAGAACCGTATCGATTACAACTTGGAAGCACCGGCTGGCGGACCCACATTTGTGATTTCGTTATAAAGAAGCCTGTCCACATGTTCAGCATTGCAATTGCATCAAGAGAGTGCTGAGAAATGGGGGACTCACGACGTCAAAAACTCGGCATAATCTTCACCAGTAACCTGACTCTCGAAGTACTTTGCTGCTAATGCATACTTATTTCCTTTAGGCGCCTTCTCTGCGAGCGCTTTGGCCTCTTCATTTAGCAGCTTAAGCGCATAATCCTTTGTAACATTCTTGCCCTCAGCAGTCTGTACACTGTGTCTGCACCACTGCCACAGCTGGCTCCTGGAAACTTCTGCTGTGGCTGCATCTTCCATCAGGTAGTTGATTGGCACGCATCCGACTCCCCGCAGCCAACCTTCCATATAACTGAGCCCAATAGCAAGATTCTTGCGGATGCCAACCTCAGTCACTTTGCCGGGGACGTTCATGTTTAGAAGGTCGTTAGCAGTGACATGGACGTCTTCGCGGCGTACGAAGAGTTGGTTGGGCGTAGGCATGTGCGTGTTGAATACATCAGAGGCGATGGAAGCAAGCGCGGGGTGAGCAACCCAGGTACCATCGTGACCAGCACGAGCTTCGCGAAGCTTATCGGCACGGACAGAGGCCATAGCTGCGTCGTTGGCAGCCGGATCGTTCTTGATAGGGATCTGTGCTGCCATGCCGCCCTGTGGATATGTTAGTCATGATATTTTACCTACTTTGGGTAAAAATATGCGAACCATAGCATGTACGCCCCGCTTGTGACATGTCTTGATAAGTAGTTTTACGTATGCGTCCATGAATGGTACAGTCATAGTAACGGATGCTCGGTCGGGAAGGACGAAGTTCGGGTTTTGGCGGAAACGCTTGATGACACTGAAGATGTAATCCCATCTTCCGCAGTTGAGACCAGAGCTGTGATCGCGGAGCTCATAAATGATCTACACCATTGGTTAGAGCCATTGCCAGCCTTCGGTCCGAGTGACTCACCTCGTCCATCTCGAAAGCGGCCATGATAGTCTCAATCAAGACGGTGCCACGAATCATCCCTCGTGGCATCCCAATGTAATCCTGAGCCAAGTTGAAGACATCGTTCCATAGACGCGCCTCAAGATGAGACTCCATCTTTGGCAGGTAGAAGTATGGGCCAGTACCCCGCTTGACGAGCTCTTCGGCATTGTTGAAGAAGTAGAGACCAAAATCGAACAAACTGCCCGAAATGGGTTCCCCATCCACAGTGAAGTGCTTCTCCTCCAGATGCCAGCCTCGAGCTCTGCAGATCAGAGTGGGTAGTGTCCTATCCGCTCGCAGCTTGTATTCCTTCTCGCCCTGTTTGAAGTCGACCTGCCTGCGAATGGCATCGTAAAGGTTGAGCTGACCATTGATCATGTTATTCCAAGTTGGTGCGCTCGAATCTATTAGAAAAATGTAAGCATCAAGGAGTTGCATGCATGGTCCCAATTGCGCATACCTTCAAAATCCGCCATGTATGTCCAGACGTCTGAGTTCAAAGCATTCACAACCATCTTCCTATCGGTTGGACCTGTAATCTCCACCCGCCTGTCCACCAAACCAGGCGCTGGTGGGGCACCTTTCCACGCATCATTCTCGCGGATGTGACGCGTCTCTGGGAGGAAGTCTGGAAGATGTCCCTTGTCAAGCTCAGCTTGTCTGACCATTCGGCGCTGGAGGAGAGCCTTTCGGGTGCCATTGAAGGCACGGTGAAGCAGAGCAAGGAAGACAGCAGCTTCTTTACTCAGGATCTTGCGGGTCTGGTCGTTAAGCGGGCCGAGGACATTGACATCGCGAAGGATTTCATTCGGGTTGGCAGCCATGGTGATGAATATGAGATGCTCTAGGTATTTGCGTCGGGTTTTAGGTAGTAGAGGAGAGGGTTCAAGATTGCGGGATAGGTGGAAGGAGGAGAGGAGGATATTTAAATCGTACGTCACACATATCGAGTGGGTGGATCGCCGTGTAGTCAACGATGATGCAGAAGAACCAGGGCCTAGCTCCAGCTCCCGCCTCGGGCAGAGGGGATGGAGTGAGGATGTGGAGGGACAGAAGGGAACCGTCGGCTTGTGATAGCCAAGTGTGGGGAAAGCTTCCGATCCATTTCAACATCCGTCGATAACCAGCCTGCCTATGCAGCTCTCGAAATAATTTCAATTCTCAATTCACGCTATCCATCGAGATTGTGATTGAGCAGACTGATGCAGGCATGACACATTCCTTTTGCTGCCAAACTCTTCCGCATACGGTCTGCTCCAAATGAGCATTTTGCATGTGTCAACACAACGTTCCAGATCGCTCACAGCGTGTCCCGGCGAATTCCGACTCTGCCATGGTGTCGTCGTCTTGCTGACATCCACCTGCCTCTCTCCGCTTTCGGCACAATCTGGACGAATATGACTCACCAACCAGCAATTGGTGGTGGCGCTGGGAATTTGCTGGAGCAAGTATACCGAAGAAATCATAATTGCCGAAACCGGAGTGACGTTACTCAAACTTTAAGAGCCTGGTGTTGCCGAAAAACTTCGCTGCCGGAATATTAGCCGTACTTTATCGAGACTTACCAAGAGTTTCAGTATATCAGTTCCCTCTTCTACATATTCTTTCAAAGCTTTAGCTGGATTACCAGCAACAGGAGCCTACAAACTTAGCGGTAGTATCCCTTAACACGGTGGGATTCGTCCTGTAGTTATCGATAAGGAGCTGGCCAACTAGCTAGATTTGTGTGGTGTTCCTAGTGCTTATGCACGGGCCATATCCTCATAGGACGCCACCGGGTCAAGGGATTCGGATTTAAAATTATATTTAAACATTTTCAGTAGTTAGAGGTAAAATTATAACGTGAGCGATAGGGCTATGACGGTCGGCATAGTTATGATGGTTCCTAATAAATTTCGTCTGTGCGCAGTTTTGATGTTCCAAACCGTCATAACTATGCCGACGTCATAACCCTCTCGCTCACGTTAATAGGCTAATGGAGTTTTTGGAGTTTGTTGGGCAAACGGATTGGGTAAAGCACCGCAATTGGGCAAAAAGGGTCGGCTCCAAGCACTGCAATTTTAGTACAAACGAGCGCACAAAGTGCATGACAACCGAGCTAACCAAATACATCTAGACAGCACACCAAGACCATTTCCCCCCAGTGGAGCTTCCATGAAAATCAAAATGTTACCAACACATATCTTTAGCGTCCTTCCGCAGTTGAGTGTCTAAATCTTAGTATACGCCTAAACGGCTCATAGGATATAAGATGACTAGTCGCTAGATCATACAACCCTATATAGACACGGTGCATGGTCGAAGTCAAGTATTAGTTAACCTGGTATATCCGATCATCACCAATTAGCAGAAGATATACTCGCAGGTGACATGGGCTAAGGCCGTGTTAACTGGTTAAACTGCTTCAGTCTCAATTGTTTTGTCACCCTATCAAAACTAAAGCTTTATCATCTTCAATTCATTGCTTGTTCTCATATCCTATCCTGCACATACATGCAATCTGTCAACTACACAATACATTACTAGCCATGCAACACTCAATAGAACACTAAAACTAGAGAAACGAAGTGTAGACGCCGGGGATCCTTTCAGATCATGCCATAATACTGCCTATCCGAATCATATTATCTATCCACTAAACGCCACGCTCAAACACAGTGATGTCGTAACAGCTGTCGTAACCAGCCCAACCATTATTTTCAAAGCAACATCAGCAACCACCCCGCCACCCCGACCATCAACCCTTCCACAAGGCCCTCAGTCCCTATACCCTGGCTCATCGCTCCGCCTTTGGTAGCGCCAATCCCGCTCGCGATGAAATTTCCCGGCGCCTTGCTACTACCCGTCGTCGTCGAGCTCCCGCTTGAGCTGCTGCTTGTCGAGTTCCGCGCCCCGGACCCCGTCGTACTCGCGCTCACAGTCGCCGGCCCAATCGTGCTCGTATGGCCATTAACAACAATGAAGCTCGCCGACGGGCCGAGCGAGTACGTCGTCCCCGAAATCGTGACAGCAGGGCCGCCAGGGGTCAGCGTCGTGCCGGGCCCAATGACGACCTCCGTGGTACCGTCGACGACGGTCGCCGAGTACGTCTGGCCGTTCAGGGTGAGGATTGCGGCGACGGTGACGGGGCCCGGGTTGTTGAGCGTGGAGGTGACGCCGTTGACGACGACGACGGAGCCGGAGCCGCTGGCGGGGAGGCTGTATACGGTGCCGCTAACCGTGAGCACGCCGCCGGGGGTGAGGGTTGTCCCGGGGCCAACGACGAATTCGGTCGTGCCGCCTATCACTGTCGCGGCGACGGTTTGGCCGTTGATGGTGAGGAGAGGGGCGCCTGTAATCACGGGGTTACCGGGACCAGCCCCGAGAGTCTGAGTTGCTCCATTCACGACGGCAATGGTGCCTGAGGGGCCAAGACTTAACACAGTGCCTGAGACTGTAATAGCTGGGCCGCCGGGTGTTAGAGTTTGTGTACCGAAAACGAATTGACCACTAGGACCAGCAGTCACGGGGGTACCGCCAACTGTCAGAACTGGGTTACTAGGTGGAGTGGGCCCCGCCGGGTTGATGGCGATAGTATTGCTGCCTCCGACCACGATGCTAGATCCGCCTGGAGGTACGGATACGACAACACCACCGATAGTAGTCACCTGGCCTGGCTGGAGCGTCTGTGAGCCAATGACAATGCCTCCAGGTGGCCCTCCTGTCGCGGATTGGACCGGCCCGACGGCAATAGGCGTGTTTCCTACAGTGATTGACTGTCCGCCTGGCGGGTTGCCTGCTAGTTGCGTGATAACCGGAGGACTTCCGGGCTGAGTCTGTGGCGGCGGGTTCTCTCCTTGACTTACATGTGGAGGATTATTTATCACGGACGGATTATTGGCAATGAGCGACGCGATTATATCCCCAATCCCCGGTTTGCTTGCCGGAGGCTGGTTTGGCGGCGATTGCTGTACAGACGGTCCGCCCTGTATTGAATCAATTGATACAAAAACTGGGGGTGGAGTATTAACGGGGCTCTGCTGCGGTGGCGTGTTTTGAGGATCTGATTTAACACCTGGAACGCTGGCTGGAGGCTCCCTAATTGGTCCCGTGACAGTGGTGTGAATTGTTTCGGGTGCGGTAAGAAATGCGGGCGTCATCAGCGTAGATGTTCCGGTTGTCCCGAGGGTGATCCCCGCAGTGGAAGCAGTCGTGCCTGTAAATGATTCGATTTGTTGCGTTGTGCACGTAGCTATGTTTGACCCATTAAACACGCTGATGATTTCCGCTTGCGTCTTTAGATAGTCAATAAGTGCTGGTGGAAGAGTTTGAAAGGGTCCCGAATCTTCATTAATCAATGGTTGGATGAATGGGGTTTCATTTCCATCTGCAGGTGGGAAGAGCTCTAGAGGTTCAACATCCTGAATGCAAGTAGACTCTTCCCTTTCGAGAATTTGGGTTGGGGTGGGACTAGCAGTCTCATTTGCGTCAAGACCACCTCTAATATCAGTATACGCTACATATGTTGTCGGAAATGTTCTGTTGCAGTTAGTTTTGTGGTAATAGAATGGACATGATAGCTTACAAAGTAACGCCTGGGGCTGCGCCCCAAGTCCAAGTCAGCGTCAAATGGACGTCTGTTGCATTAGACGCAATTGTTGCACTTGAAGCAAAATTGGTTGTGAAGCTTGTGGAGACTTCGCCATCAGGATATGTCACGAGAACCGTTGTTACTGTGCCACCAATGAAGGTAATCTCTTGGACGGGCGCGGTATACATAAGTGTTACGGGCCCGGACGCCTCTAGGACACATCCAGTGCAAGCTGCAGTAGAGCTGACTGAAGAATTTGTCGAGATAGGAATTGATGAGGAGGAGTTTGTTAAGCTTGACACACTCGATGAAGTAGTAGATGAGATTAAGGAGCTCGAGTTTGAAGATGAAGAGAGTCTTGAAGACGTGGAGGAGATTGAAGAGGAGCTTAAGCTGCTGGATAAACTGGATATAGAAACGACGGAAGATCTCGATGACCAGCTGCTAGATGTTTGGGAAGAGATATCTGAGAAATTCACAGTGCTGCTTGACGAGCTTTGAATATGTCTCTCAGGAACTGAAGACGTCGATGTTATGACAAAGCTCGATGATACTGAAAATGTAGAGCTTATTGAAGATGGAGGAGAAACCGTCGACGAGTTTGCTGAAGGAACGGTTAGAAGGGTAGCCCAGTCGGTCGTTGTTGGCGTAGGGGTTGGTGCTGGAACCAAAAATGAACCACCAAGACGGTAAGCACTTACTTATCGGAAAACGTTCTAAACAATCAATGTCAGCAATGCGCTAGAAATTTATTCGGCGGTGTTTGAGCTACTCACGCCTGCGGACAAGAGCTGTTTCGCCATTCGCAAAGAAAGGCCAATTTGCAGCAAGTGCGCAAAAGATCAAAAGACTCCGCATGTTGGAGACATGTAACGAGCGGAAGGATGCAAGAAATGCAAACGGTTCTACAGTCAGAAATGACAAGATCAAAACTTCTTTAGGCAGTGATCAGAGGACAAAGAGGATGGATATTATTATTTGAACGCAGCAGAGAGGTGCAGCAGCCTTGTAGGCGGGCGTCGTGCGACAAGCCTATGAATAGCAGATCCCTGCGTCAATCTCCAGCCCAAACCCTTTGCCAATTGCATGCAAGAGCCAGCTCCTGGAGTGCACCAATAAGCGGCCCCAGCCAACGGTTTTGCTGTGGCCGTGTAGGTCGGCTGAGAGCGAGGGCCACCAATATTGTCTCTTAGAGGCAAAGCTCAGCCTTTAGAGAGGCTTCTTGCAACAGCCTAACCCACGTCACCCGTTCTTGGTGAGTCTGTCGTTGTTCACACGGTGTTCCGATGCTGCTATTTCGGCTCACTATGTGCAACCGTGGAGATGCATAACTGGCGCTGTTCTGCATCCACAAGGTTCTGAGGGTTTGCTATTGGGCATGCCGTATTCAAAAAATGCGGACTGTCGAGGGTAGACAAGGGAAAAATAATGCGGGCAAACTTGAAGCCGTGGTCTCGGAGTCTCGGAGTCCCTAATCCCTCCTCTTGTCCTCTCGTCGCAGTCCTGACTCCGGAGCAAGGGGTGGCATCTTGGACATGGCATCCTGCAGCTTGGTTCAGCTTGGAGGGTAATTACGGATAACCCTGTTGGGGTAGCATCTCTCTAACTCAGTGAGAGGTGTGGGTTTTTGTGGAGGCGAAGTCGCCCACGCACCCAATCCCGGGCCAAAAGCCGAGGTTTTAGTGCCGCCGAGTCTATCTGGACCACACAGAGCCAACTCCAAGACCGCCCCAGCCATCATGGCGTTCAGCCCCCAAAGAAAAAAGCCCTCAGCTGCCCAGCCACTGCAAACCCTCTTCGAATCAAAATTCAAGGCCACTGATTCCCCCTTCTCTGTGCATCCTCTGAATGCCGTGCTGCTTTCCCGGAGAGCGCCCGATCTGGGCCTGCAGCGGCCAAGTTCCAATGCTAACTAACCTTGTCTTGCATAACTTACCTTATGGTCCACAACCAACCTGCGACCTGGCTAAGTTATTGTCTTGCGACGTGAACGCTACCAAAGCCTGGAGAAACTTTGCTTGTCGTTTTTCTTTCTGAGAGTCTCTACACCATGTCCTTAATGCTGCTGCGCATTTCTCTCTTTTCCATCTAATTCATCTACATTTAATATCTCATTTTCTTTTGTTTCAGCATTCTTCGACTGCGCTTTTCGTTTCAACTTAACCCCACAAAATGCCCATCAGGCCGCGAGCTTCCACAGTTCCTACGCCCTATGTAGTACCGCCGTCGCAGAGCTTTGACGGCAACGATGGAGCTTGGTCTACCTTCGACATTAACGTCGGTACTCCCGGGCAGGACTTGCGCGTTCAAGTCTCTACTAAGAGTGGGGAAACATGGGTCATCGTGCCAGAGGGGTGCTATCCAGAAGATGGCGCAAATTGCCCCAGTTTGCGAGGAGCGCAGACCTTCAACAGCGCCGCAAGCCCTGGATTCCAATCCAATATGTCCTCTACATGGTCAACAATTGGGGTGTACAGTCTTGATCTGGAGAAGGAGTTGAATTACACTGGGAATGGGATATACGGATATGATAGGGTAGCGCTAGGGGCAGCCTCGGATACTTCGGTACTGTCGCTGGACAAGCAAATTATTGCCGGAGTTGCAGAAATGGATTACTACATGGGCCATATTGGTTTAGGAGTTCAGCCTTCTAGTTTCTCCAGTTTAAGCCAGCCGATCAACTCCTTCCTTCATCAATTATGGAACCAGACGAAGATACCTAGTCTTGCCTATGGGTATACGGCTGGAGCGAAATACCGTAAGTATTCCACCAGCTGAGACGCCCTGCAGCGCTAACACTTGTTCCATAGGCCTCAAATCAGTATTCGGAAATCTTGTCCTTGGTGGTTACGATGATACCCGATTTACTCCCAGCAATGTCTCGTTCTCCTTTGCCAACGACGATTCCCGCCTTCTCACCGTTGGCGTTCAATCAATCGTAGCCATGAATTCTTTACAAGGTGTATATTCTCTTACCACAACCGGTCACCTCTCTCTCATTGACTCAACTGTTCCCCACCTCTGGCTACCACGCGATATCTGCGACGGCTTCGAGAAAGCATTCGGCTTAACATACGATCCAACCACGGACTTATACCTGGTTAACGACACTATACATTCCCAGCTTCAATCTCTCAATCCCTCCATCACCATTAAACTCGGCAACTCTGCCTCTGACACCAGCAGCAATTACACTAATATCGTCCTTCCATACGCGGCTTTTGATCTCCAGGCCTCGTACCCTATCTATGCTAATGCAACAAATTACTTCCCGATCCGGCGCGCCGCAAATGATACCCAGTACACCCTAGGCAGGACCCTACTGCAAGAAGCCTACCTAATAGTCGACCACCAGCGTGGCAACTTTACCCTTGCGCAGGCCGCATTCCCAGACCCACTACCAGCCTCCCATATTGTCCCCATCATGCCACCCTCAAATTCAACTACAAACCCGAGTTCTACATCCACACCTTCAAAATCTGGCCTTGGGATAGGCGCAATAGCAGGTATCGCAGCTGGGGGTGGCGCTCTCCTACTACTCATACTCATAGGCGCAATCATCTGGTTCAGACGCCGACGGAACCCGACGAAGCCAGGAGAACTCGACAACACGCAGATCACCGACGCCAAAACCCAGGGCGCGGATGACGGGCTTTACGGTGCCAACAAGCCGCAAGAGCTCTCCGGCACCCAGGTCTCGGAGCTCGCGTCGCCGGCCAACGATACCGCGCTGGGCATGGGCAGCAGCAGCAAGCGGGGTCCGTACAGGCATGGCGACCCAAGGAGCCCAGGATCGCCGGGAGTGCATGATCATCTACTCAGCCCTAGTCCTCAGGAGCTGCCGACGCCGTTGAACAGCCCCGGTGTTGTGCATGAGTTGCCCAGCGCCCCTCTCGTGCATGAATTAGAGGGCGAGTACTATGTACCGCTTAGCCAAAGGGGGAGCAGGGCGGGAAGTATTGCTAAGCAAGGCCACGAGCGAGATAGTTAAGACGTTTGAGTGCTGTATACAGCCGAAATATTACCTGTAAATATCTTCTATATTCATATACATAGTCCTGTAATTTGCTGGGGTTGAGCGGCTTCTTGGGTCGATAGGGATCCGAAGGGGTGTTTTGTATGGCAGCATTAGTGGCAGCATACTCACTGGGGCGTTTTGGAGGAGGCACGACATGGAGTAGACGTAGATGTCTACTATTGTATCAGCATATCACTTATATCCACGCAACATACCTATTAAAACGACTAAGCCTTTCTATGGTAGATTTTGAATTCTAAGAGAGTATACTTTTGATATCTTCTTGAGGTAAATTAGGGTAAAAGTTCCGAGATATTTGCCAGGCTGATGGCTTCAGATGTTTACTAGCCCTTTGTGCTTCAGAGGTAATTCATAAGAGCGTAATTGCATCAAATGACCAACACGGACCCAGGTCAAACTAGCACCAGACTTAAATCAACCCTAATTTTATACATATTCATTTAAGGTGTAATATTTGCAGATAGAGACTCGATCTCTATGCTTGATATATTGAACCAATTAGAAACCTTGGCAGTAGAAGCCTAGCACAGACATTATGTGCCTACCTACACCCTCTCATCAATTCCGGTGGTTAGCGCAGCCACGTCTGCACGGCCTTTTTGTAGGGGAAGTTTTGGTATTTTTGCCGTTTAAGGGAAAGTTAATAAAACACGCTAACCACCGGAATTGACGAGAGGGTGTATGGGCCGCTGTTTCCCTTACATAAGTGATTTTCTAGCCCCGTAACTAAGCACGTGCTAATCTAACTGAGTTCGGTTAAAATTCTACTACGGAGCGTCCAATTTATGATATAAGCGGCACCCGCCAAGGATGGCGCTGTAGCTGGTGAGTTGTACTTCTATTATCCCTTAACACGTCAGCGTCCATCTAGAATCTGGTCCGTGCGCGAAACACCAAAACACCAGACTCTTAATTACGCGTGCATCCACATAGACTGTGCGACACATTTTGGGTGTAAAATATGTTGGATTCCGTTCTGCAGAAAGGACGAGGGTTGGTTACCTTATATTGAGCGACTAAACTCTAAGGAATAAGCTATATAGATCGTTTTATATAAGATTTTGTAAATATCAACTAGCTTCATATTCCTGAGCAGGACGATTCGATTTGGTTGATTTAATTGGCTAGTCCTTATCGATAACAGATGGACGCAAACTGACGTGTTAAGAGATAGGCCGACGGCACCTCATCATTTGAAGGTCCTCACTCAAGCGCTGAGCGTTATGCCAGCTTCTTCACCAAGCACACAGTCCTCTTACTAAATTCATAGCATTGCGCAACCTTCGTCGTATAGGAGAATGAATGTCTTCGGCTCAGGTCTCGCGAAGCTAAAGCGGCATAACCCAATAAGTCAGAAACATGAGAAACCACCCGCGGGGAACTCTGAAATACATGGAGCTGGAACATCGAGTTTGATTCCGGTTCCTTTCCCGGATTTGGCCCCTAAGTCGTCCTTCTATGATTTGCCCATCAAGGCGTCCTTCCTTGATTTCAAGCCACTAGGAAGCGACATAATCACCGTTCAATACCGTTCTAGTCCAATGCTGTACATGAAGTTTGCCTGGAAAGCTATTGGTGATGGCCACCTCGACATTTGGAGCCTCAGGAAATTGGTCGCCGAGCAACTCAAAGAGCAAGACCCTTGGCGTGTCAACCTGGTGTACAATTCGAAAACAAACCCGAGCTCACAGGCCGTAAATCTTGAAGAGTATGACGCATCGGAGACTGTTAGCAGTTTGGGAATGACTTCCAGGCAAAATTTAATCCATGTTGACATTAGTGATTACCTGATCCTTCGAGACTCTTCAACCTCTTTCCCAGTTCGCGAAGGAATCCGGATTGTTTCGATTCGATATTACGCATTCAACAAGGTTGGGCAAGTTAAAGAGAAAATCGCCCGGCTACGGGATGTGCATAAAAGCAAGATACGGTTGTCGCATCTGGGCCAAAATTTGAACGACGAACTACGGCTGGGCGAAGTAGGCGTTGTTCCCGGCTCCGAGGTTGTGTATCAGATAGAAGTTCCTCGAACAAGAGCTATACATCCTCCTTCACCAATTTCCCCATGGGTACGCCCAGTTCCAGCTACAGGTAACCAGGAACATAAAGTACCCCAAAGACAATCCCCCGCTTCCACGGAAACATGCTCCCATAAAAGCTTTACTTCCTGCCAGCTTTCCACGAACCTTCCTTGCTGTGCTTGCGCCGACGAAAGGCCTCACAGGGCTTCGAACAGCGTCTTATACACCGCTTCGTATCCTATGTATACTGATGGGGTTGGCATGACGACGAACGGTACAAGGTGGCAAGGCTACTGTCCTTCATGTAAAGGTATTAGGACCCTTGAGTTTTATCTTCGCCTTCTGTGTATGCTAACTAGTTGTCAAAATGTAGCCTATTGGCAGAAGAATCCAAGTGCTTTTCCAACTAGCCAAGCCCAGTCTTCTAACAACCAGGCCCAATCTTCCAACCCATTTCGTCGGAGCGTTTTCACCAAGCCAGGGCGTGCCCAGAGAATCGCTCCTATCGAACCGGCTATCCCAAACAAATATCGAGAGCCTAATATTCCTGAAAATTTACGCCCTATATATTCTTATGGTGAACGTCCTTCCAAAAAATATTTCGACAGCATCCGAATAATACCTAGCAGCGGCGCGGGTTATTGGATGGAATTCCTTCTAGGTACCATCAGGAATGGTTTGACAGTCTCTCAGCTAAGGACTCTGATGGGCCGCTATCTAGGAGCTCAGGATATATGGCGTGTTAATTTAACATTCGATAATGAAGTTGTGAGAACAGGGACGAGTACATCACGAAATCAGTCACTCAACCTCGAGCGTCATGACTGCCAATTTGGCGAGAATGCTCCGGAAATGTCAGGAGCATCAGCTTCTCTCCAGAGCCTCGGCATGGAATCAGATGATCCTCAAGGAAAGAATGTGATATACGTCACTCAGACTGATTATTTGTTGCTTCAATGCCAAGAGAAGTACAATGCCACATTTTCTCTACGATTCGAACAATTCCAAAAGGTCGGAGGAATTCGAGAATTGCTTGCTAGGAGAGAAAACTGTCTCGTAGGGGACATTCAGCTTTTCTACGAAGATCGTGAGCTAAAAATCGACGACCGCACACTTATGGGGGAAAATATCTCTTCAAGAGCTCTAATTCAATGGCGCCAAGCAACGGGCTCGAGCTGCACGAAGCTTGTTGATAGATCCTCAACATCACCGACGGGTTCAAATAGCAGCAAAATCACTGGACCTAGACCTTTTTTCTATACAAAAGACCCGAGAGATCCCAAATCTTTACCGGACAATGATGTCCTTTTCATTTTGCATGAGGGAGGCAAACAAATCTGGATGAGGTTCCCTGCTGGGACAATCCAGGCTGAGCGTTTGACATTTAATCATCTTAGAACTATTCTTGCGGAACACCTTGCCCTGCAAGATCCATGGCGGATCGCTTTTTTCAACGGAGTCATCGATCTGGAGTCATCCGAGATAGACTCCGAGATATTCTATCCAGTTGATCCGCAACGTGGACCAATCAAAACGTTTCTCAGTCGTTACATACTGTTGACCAGCCCCAAACGGAGCATTCCAATCTCAAACACTTCTCTCATGGATTTAAGGTCAACTGCATGTCGAATGGTCAACTTGCCAGGCGCATCACGAAGAATTCGGTTTCTCTATAAAGGCGAAAATTTCAACGACGACCCGAAAGAGCTGTTCACAAATCATGTACAGAAGAGCTCTGGGACCCCTCTCGAGATCACTTTTGTCGTAGACGCCGTGCCATCTCTAGAGGTGCGCTTTGCTGCGCTCGGTGGAAAGAAATGGTCACTGTATTACTCCGAGGACGAGGAAGTGAGTGTTGGAGACATACGAAATCATGCGGCAAATCGGCTCGGGATTGACGACGTGCGAAAAATCCAACTGAGCATCGATGGGGCCCCTCTGCAGCACGACTTGTGGAGAGTGAATCAGGAGGAGTTCAAAATTTATTTCGAAGCTTCTCCTGACAACACAATTTTCGTGGAGGCATCAGACTACTTCGTTTTGAAGTGCGAAGATGATATCCACTTGATCCATTTCGACGCCGGAGCGATTGACCGAGGCCTAGTCTCCGTTCTACGAATCAGGTACGAAGCCGCAAAATCCTTAGGCAAGAGATTCCGAGTTTTTAATGAGGAGAAAATAAGACTTGTCTATCGAGAACGGGAGCTCAAATGCAGCACTACACCTACTCTTCTTGCCGCGAGAGATGCCGGTTTGCTTTGCGGATCCGAGCTCCGCTGTGAGTTCAAGGAAACAAGAGATCGAAATCAGTATCTTCGAGACATCGAAAAGGAAGTTGAGGTTCGAGGCGTGCGTAAGACGGCCATTGAGTGCTCAATTTGCGGTGACAACAAACCAGCAGCCGATTTCCCTAAGCAGATCACGGAGAAATGCGCACACGAGGTGCATACTTGTCGGGAATGCTTGCAGAGTTGGATTGCATCGAATTTGGAAACTAGAGCATGGGATAAAATCAGTTGCTCAGAATGCAAGGAGATACTTCACTACTCGGATGTTCAAGCTCACGCATCAACACAGATATTCCAGAAATATGACCAACTCGCCACCCGCGCTGCTCTCAACACCATTTCTGAGTTCCACTGGTGTATCTCGCCTGCAGGGTGCACATCAGGCCAGATCCATGAATCCGGCGCCGAAGGTCCCATTTTCCGCTGCATAAGTTGCGGGTTCAAGGCCTGTACTGTTCATGAGCGAGCCTGGCACGAAGGGGAGACGTGCGAGGAGTATGACTATCGCATCAACCCAAAGAAGAAGAAGGCAGAAGAGGAGGCATCGACGAAGCTGGTTGAGAAGATTACGAAGAATTGTCCCGGATGTGAGTGGAGGATTGAGAAGATCTCCGGGTGCGATCACATGACCTGTAAGTTAGCATTGTCTTTGCGGAGTATAACTCCCGCTGACTGATTGCGCTAGGTTCGAGATGCAGCCATGAGTTCTGCTATCTTTGCTCTGCGGACTATGCAGCGATAAGGAAGACAGGGAATTCTGCACATGAGTCGTCGTGCCGATATCACTCGAGCAATATACGATAGTTCTGTGCGGGGTTTTGGTCAGCATCTGGGCGTTACTTTACCCCATACTTAATCCCCAGTAATGATGTTAACCAACCACAATCTTGGGGATAATTTCATAAGCAATATTACCTGTAGCTGGAATCATATGAGCTGTAGCTTCACGGTATGATGGTCACTAGAGTATTAGAATGATACCCATACATTTGAGCTATTAATGCTGAGGACTATCGTTCGACAGAAGTATACTCATTTATTTATTTCTTAGAATATTCATACCATTGCCTAAATTAACATCCCCAACAGCGCCATACTCTCTCTTCTTTCTCCTACTCACGCTGCGCCTTCTTTCCTCTGTCCAGTGTAAAATGCTAATCCGTAATCCTCAGTCTCGAAAGTGATTTTAGCTCCCTTTGGAAAGTAAAACACGTCTCCCGCTACGGCATGCACCTTGTTCCCTGTCTCGTCGCTAATGTCAAAACTGCCTTCAACAATAATCTTCATCTCGTGATAAGTATAGGTATAGACCAGCGGCGTGCCTTTTTCGAGACGGTAGAAACCGCAGGATATTGGCTTTTCAGGGTCGATCTTCTCACTAGGAGAGGGCAATATTAGTATGACGCTCAGGGGAGGCATTGGGCACGGCCTGGGTGCAGGAGAGGCGAAGAGGGAGCAGAAAGGTCAGGGGCGTGGTGGAGGGTAGAGATGTACCTGCTAGCGACGTCTCCGAGGTATGCGTTCTCGTTAGCGATTAATGGTGGTTTAAATGTTGATTGGCACTTTGGAAAGTGTGTCATGGCAACTGGGGAGGACATCTTTTCAGATTTTGAGAAAGCTGAGGTAGCTTTGACTTTACTGATTAGGCCGCCCATCGCGTCAGTCTGGTAAAATGTGAAGAGTGGTATTGATTTCAAGTTGATATGAGATTATCTATCCCGATGGGGAGCGAGCTTACCTATATATCTTTATCAAACCAAGTGGATCTGCAGCTGCAAACTCAGTAAGATAAGGTCGATAACAACTGGAGCCGATAGAGAAGAGGGGGCAAGACTGGAAATAGTAAAGCAATGCCTGGGAGGTGTCGGTTCCTGCAGCTGAATGGTTACATAGCCAGTGGATTTATTAGCATCACAAGTACGTCACAAGGGCCTAGATGACCCTGCTATGCTCCGCAGTGAAAGAATAAGCTCTAAGAAACAGTGAGACGTCCATCTTTTGCTAGCTTGAGGAACAAATTGCTGCTTTCAGCGATTGACGTCTCCGTCCGGTCCTATGCATCGGAGCGGAGGTGCAGGTGAATTACATGGAGACTCTAGAGGAGAGGTGGCTACGATTGATGTAAGACCGTAGAGGGGCATGCATGTTACTGTGGTGGTTGTGATGCCCGTGGTGCGGGTAGCTATCAATTGATGTTGGGGGAGGACTTGGCCATGGAAACTGTGCCCTCTTTAGGAAAAGGTCGGCTGGTGACTTCCAACAGCACCTAGCACCTCTTCTTTCAACCTCACCCTTCCAGGCCGGGCACTTCAGCTGGTGGTTTTGAAAGCTGCACATGCATACGGGTTTATGTGTGTTAGAATGTGTCAAAATAATGTCCCTATGTTCCTGGCGGAAGTACGGCCGAGCCGTTTACGTCTAGATATAGTACAGAATCAGAAGTGAAGTATTCACAGTCGTTCGCCGTATGCTGTGCTCCAGAAACTCCAAGCAAACTCCGCAGAGGAGGTATCTCAAGAACAGCATAAGACGTGGAAAAGAGCATTAAGTTAAAACTGTAAACGACAAGGAGCTGTCCGACTAAAGTTCGTCACAGCTTGACATCATGGAAACTCGCTCCATCGTCCTCTGGTGTCTCACCACCTCCCTGCTTCCCATGTGTAGACAATCCAGCCTCCGCAGCCTTCTCCTCTCCGCCCGTCTCCTCTTCTTCTGACTCTGTCTCTTCCCCGTCCTCCACGCTCGGACTCGTGGGTTTCAGGTCCTCTGTCCTGACCTTCTGTTCCTCTGTCGCGGATTTTGGCTCCGGCGCCTCAGCCGCAACCTTTTCCTTCTCCCGCTCAAACTTTGGTGGCGGAGGCGGAGGCCTGTCATCCTCCTTCTCCCTCTCCTGATGCGAACTCGCAGACGCCCGCTCTGGAGTGGGAGGCGTGACCTGGGTGGTCGGACTTGGCTGCGGCGGAGGCTGCGGGCTCCTCTGCTGCATACCCACGCCAGGCCCCACGTTCCTAAGCCTCGGATCTGCATTCAAATAGTATCCTCTCACACCCACTATCCTCCCCTCCCGCTCACATCCCTTGACCCAATCCGGCACCACAACCGGTATGTTATTCTCGACCGCCCTCTCCCACGCCTGGCCCCTGCCCTCGGTGCACACAAAATGCGTGGTATCGATCCTGACCGTGTCCACAATCTTGGCGCCAATCCTCTCAACGGTTTTCTGCAAGCTCTCGCGCAACGTGGCCGGCATGTGACCGGGTGTGATCGTGATTCCAGACAGCTCCGTCATCTTGTGCGTCCGCACGGCCAACTTCTCCGAGGAGTACGTGCCCGCGGACGTCCGCAGAACTAGGTGGAAGACATATTCCGTGTCGACCGCCAGCCCGCTCAGCTTCGTGCTGTGTACGTCCCTAGGGTTGGGGATCGTGCCGGCCTTGCCCCCGTTTCTGTATAGTGTCAAGCCCCGCAGAGACGCGGTCGCGATATCGATTGGGTCCCATTCGAGGACAACGGAGGTCTGGGTGGCATTGCGGCAGCGGAGGATGGGAGCTGAGGGCGTTTTCTGACCGAAGGTGCGATAGATGGTGGACTGGAGGGTGGCAAAGGCGGAAGCTGAGGCGGCTTCTGAGGCGTGGTTTCGGGAGACAGTTATGTCAACTATGGAGCCTGAGGAGATGTCCGGGGGAAGGAGGATCGAGGGGAATTCAATCTAGGAGGAGGGTTAGGGATCATTGCATGGGCATTTCTGAAATTAAGGTGTAGACAATGGGATAGTAGAGATGAAGGGAGGGCATACAAGGCGTTTATCTTCAGTTAGGAGTACGGCGACACCGGCATCGACTTTGCCGACGGTGAGTGAGACTAGCATGATGTTGAATTAGAAGTCGTCTGTGGTGGTGGTGATGCCTCGTTGATGTTTTGGGCTAGCTGGGATTTTGCCAGGCATTTCCGCCTTTGCAGAACGTGGATCGGGGTGGATCGGGGTGGACTCAGTGTCATTGAAGAACTAGTCGTAATTGTGCAGCTAAGCTTTAAGGTTAGATACCTTCTATCACTCATTACCTTCGAGAAATGCCGCAACGAGAATCGGATTCATACGTTTACTCTCGTTTTCTATTCATACATAACAGCCTATTCTCAATTCTGGCCAGACGCATACTCGAGCCCCTGGGTATATATTGTCTGTCAAACTGTGCGATCCTTATTCCCGTGTCTAATATCCTACTCTTAATTACCATTCTGACCACCGTCCCTCCGCCTCTTCCTCCACCACTTCAACTTGAACCAATCTCCTAGTCCATCCTGCTGTCTCGATCTCCTTCTCTGATCGCCAAACCCCCATCTTCCGCCTCTACCCCTTGCCTCCAGACCTAGGAGGCCCGAAGTTGCATTGCTTGCATCTGTCTCTTCTCCATCATCACCGTCTCTGTCGTGTGCGATGGCCAAATCTTCATTGCTCAACATTGGTCTCTTGCCGCTCAAGCTGCCTGCGCCAAGGCTCATACCTTCCCACCATGATCGTCGCCGAAATTGGTCGCTCGAATCTCTTCGCCGGGCGGGTAAGGTGCCCGATCTAGGCCTGGGTCTCTCAAGATCTGCAGATCTCCGTGCTGGAGATCGGAGATTGACACCGCGTCGCAAGTCTTCCCGGTCGTTCAATTCATCCCAAATTTCTCCTGCCTCCTCTGAAATTGTCATACGGCGTCTTCTTGGGGCGGGGCGTCGTGGGCTGGAGCTTAAACCGGGGCTCCATTTTGTGCCTGAGGTTCGCTTCTTAGATTGGGGGGTTAGATTAAGGGTTGGCGTGGTGGAAGTCCGAAGGAGCGGCGTGGTCTCATCAGCGCCGCGCTTGCGCTTTTTATCAGCTTGGGTCATAGGTATCTTGAGCTTGGGCGGCTCGAATGCGGCCTCCTCGTCAAAGGGATACTCCAGTGGCGGAGAGCGGAGAATATTGGAAGGCCCTTCCTCATCCGCCCCATATTCCGACCCTTCACCTTCCGACATACTAGGGTGAACAAATCCCATTCCTGGAGTAAGGGCTGTTTGTGGGGTGGGAACACGGCCTCTGTGTTTGATAGTGAGTGTGGGAGATCCGGGCTCATGAGTCGACTCATCGAGTCGCCAACTCAACGCTAAGACACCAGAAAGGAGGATGGCGGTCCCCATTGCAATGAGTCCAGCACGCCATGCTGGTAATCGAGATGATTGATGGAAATAAATCAAACCGTCCAGAATTGCAATAATATTGTAAATGCAAAATACGAAGGGGTAAAGTACGCTAGTGCTACAGAGCTTTAGTCCACGATGCAAATAGTAGAGTTGCAGTAAGGCGAGAGCCACGAGGCCTAATAAGATCATCCAAGACTGCCATCGGTTGAATTGGTTGTGGCGATCGACGATTGTTCGAACGAGAAGCTCGACCGCGGATTTCGCAACCAGGAGTGAATGGGCAGAAAGGATGCCACTAATGCAACCGAAGCACATGCCACGAATCAGACGCAGGCGGGCTGTTGGGCGAGGGAAGACGCGTTTCATAGCCCAGGTGGCGACTAAAATCAAGACAACAGCGAGGCCAGTGCCCCAGAGCCAAAGGAGAAATTGGCGCCTCCCGAGAAGGCCGAGTAGTTGGTCGAGGTTATGAGATGGCTCCGTAAGAGCACCAAATGTTCCAATCAGCACTGCACCGGCGGCGACAAGTATTGTGCCTATGAGGGAATATCGAGTGAATGGTTCGCTAAGAATAATAGATGCACAAATGGAGTTGAATACTAGGCCGGACTGCAATTGTCAGAATTTTATGCAATGAGGCGCAAAGGGTGGATGTGATCGTACCGCCTGGAGAGTCGAGAGGACAGGCAGTGGAAGGGTTGTGATTTGTATTGTACTTCCAACGATGTTGGCAACGATGAACATGAGCATTCCCAACTAGTAAGAGTCAGCGCGTTGCCCCAATAGCCATGCACAGAGAGATCATCACTGGCCTGCCATCTTCGGCGTCTGTATGGTGGTCTCCGGGCAAGGCCATCTTCCTTTTCTTCTTCCAAGAGGTGAGACTTGCGTTGCAGAGTCAAGCCGATGCTCTGAATACTTGTGGAGAGCAGTCCGACGATAACTCCGAGCTACGATAACCTGGAAGTTAGCATTCGAGGGTGTATCAAAGATTTATAATTACAAGGGTTTTCAGGGCTTGAACGGTTCTTGAACTTACAGCAACGCTTGCTCCGGCAGACAGCTCCACCATGTTGAGGCTGAAGACGGAACGCAAGAGCGATCGCACAAAAACGCCGATGCTACCTGACTGCCGACTGCATGCTGGATACGGAGCCTTGGGGTATTTCTCTGGCGGCCAGCGCGCGGAATCGGCGGAGGGTTTGGGGGATTGAGGGATTGGGAGTCGCCGGGGTTAGTTGACGGTGTCGTAGCGGTTCACGAGACACAGCTAGCGGCCAGCCGAGGCGAGTAGGCAAGGATCAGCAGCGTGATGATGTCGTGTTGTATTTGAATGCTTTCTGCAGTTGCTACGGAAGTCTGTACATGTATTGATTTGTTGGAGAGAAAAAGGGCTGCCATGTGACTTCATAACCTTCTCCTCGTACGTGCCTATACTTTTGACTTGCTAACGTAATTTCGGAAATGCAGTTGCAAACAGTGTTGCTTGGTTGCTATCGCCGTAAACGAATCTCCGAACGCAGCAAACCACGACCTAGCATCTTAATTCCACCTCCACCAAACCGCTATCTTCCACCCACAATCAAGCTCAACCCGAGCAATTGCTACCTCCTCCAAAAAGCCGCCATGTCGCAGGTTCACGCAATGTCCGAAGACCAGGTCAGAACAGCTCCACACGCTCCAAGTCGAGCCCAGTGCAGCCGGCAAGCTCCCCCGCTAACTGTGCCTTGTGCAGGTCGCCGGTGAGCTCAGGAAGATGACAGCCTTCATCCGCCAAGAAGCTCTTGAGAAGTCCAATGAGATTATGATGAAGGCTGATGAGGAGTTCGCTATCGAAAAATCCAAGCTTGCGCGCCAAGAGACCGCCGCAATCGACTCCTCCTACGAGAAGAAGTTTAAGCAAGCCTCCATGTCCCAGCAGATCACCCGATCCACCGTCGCCAATAAAACCCGGTTACGTGTGTTAAGTGCTCGCCAGGAGCTGCTGGATGACCTTTTCGAGAAGGCTCGGGCGAAGCTTGACGGCTATACTAAGGATAAGGCCAAATACGAAGACATTTGCAAAAATTTGATACTGGAGGGCTTGTATGCGCTCAATGAGAGCAAGCTCCAAATCAGGGCTAAGAAGGCGGATTACGACATTGTCAAAAAGGCTATTGAGGAGGCGGAGAAGGAGTATAAAAGTAAGGTTGAAAAGGATATATCGGTAACGATCAATGAGAGTGATCCACTACCGGAAGGATTGTAAGTTCATATTCGAAAAACCCCCGCAGGTTCTCTTCTAAATATTTCATAGCGCTGGTGGCGTATTCATCGTTGGAACGGGCGGAAAAATTGACATTAACAATACTTTCGAAGAAAGATTACGACTACTCGAGACTGATGCCTTACCTTCTATTAGAGTGACGTTGTTTGGAGACAACCAGAATCGGAGGTTCCATGATTGAGAGGCAGAGATGTTTTCACAGCAGAGGTTAAGAATCGGCTTCGGGTAGGTTGTAGCTGGACTGGTGCAAAACAGGCTGAGGATAGTGCACAACATCCTCTGGGATACCAAGGTTGAATAAGGTGCAGTTCATCTCTTGCTAATGCTTGGCGGATTTTGTAGAATATGTACGGTCTGCTTCAGGTCGACAAATGTGCAAAACAACCATTTAATCACGCCAATCAAAGCCACGAAATATCCTCCAGCATGACTCAAGCTGACAAACTTTAGTGAGCCATAAATTCTACGAATCGAAAACCCATGTATCAGCTCTGGCGTTATTCTTTGCATGTTCCTAAGCCTCTCTGGTGCCATTAATGAGATTCAACAAATGCTAATGAAGAACCCGGGAACTTCGTACAATCTAGGAGAGCATCTCTCGAACCCGCAACCCGCTATGAACGAATAGAAGTTGCCACTCTGACATATATGAGTGTCGTTTTATGGACCTTGCTCGTCACTCATCAAAAACAGTTTTTTAAGTAGAATAAAGTTTGAGGTCAAGACTCATAAAATTCCCATCAAGGAATCAGCATGTGCCTGTTTACTGGGACTCATGGAAGCTCTGGCCTGCTGCATTGGCTTGCGCTCGTACAACGATCATCAACGAGCCGGCAATGAGCGACAAAATTTCCGATCCTCTGAAACTGCCCCCTGCCAACATCGATTTCACTGCGAGAACGCCATTCATCCCAAACAAATCACGTACATTACAAATAGCACAGAACTACACCAGTCGGTCTAGTCTCGACTTAATTCCGGAGAGGGATACATATCGTAATGTACTAGAAGAGCAGCTTCCCTCTAATGGCATCGATCAGGTCTCGCAATCTTGGCCCGAACTCCCACCTCGCCTTCCGAAAACCCAAATCAACACGCACTACCTGCGCAATCTCCTCAAGTTTTGCTGCTAAAGGACTCGTAACGACCTCTTCAACTAGGATATGCCCTTCTCAAATGAATCGCTTCACCGCAAAGACTATCTGTTCTTCAACTTCCAACTCATATGTCCGCCCCAGATGTAGAAGTGTTTCGCAAGAAGACAGAATTGCTGCCTGACATCTTCAAGTTACCTGCGGAGGAGTTAGGGATCCTTATTGATACGGTTTTAACAGCTATTAGGCGATTCAATTATCCATGGAATCACTCCCTTTTCAAGTCCCACAACCCCACTATGAGAAAAATGACTAAGTGGGAAGGGGCGCTGAGTTAGCCAGGAAAATTTATCTGGGCCATTCCAACCTTGTTCGGGCGCGACGACCGCGCAACCTGCCACGAGATTTGCTACAACGCGCAGGCAATAAAGAATCGCTGGTTCTCGCAACTCGTTGGTCTGAGAATATTACAGCGGCCGACATGCAGCGTCGTTACTCGGCACACTTCGAAGTACCTACCGCTTCACACAGGAGTAACATTCATAGACTACAGAGACGGGTTGCTGTAGTCTGGCCGTCTTTTACAGATTCAGCACGTGTGGGGGTACTGTTCTGGGTTGAGAGGAAGATCAAGAATTACTATGGGAAGCAAGCGAAGAAGATATTCAAGAAAATCAGGAACAATAACTGTTTCTGGGTAAGGCGTGGACCTTGTGCACCCCGATTGAGGAGTAGCCATGTCTGAGAACGATTGGGTTCAGAAGCTAACATCGAAAGGGAGACTGGCTCTACAGGTCCCTGCCAATGATGTGAAATTTACAGGATTTGGAGTTGGTGTTTGCAGTAGAATCCCTATGGAGGTATAAACGGCCATGAGTGAGAATTAGCAGGGATAAATAGGAAGCCGCTGCTATTATTCTGCCACTGATCTTTTACAAATAAAACACTGCTTCTGAAATCCACGGTGAATAATTTGGGACATTTTACAAGGCCTATATTTGTCCTCATATATGGCACACGTTGGGTTATAAAAGATAGACCGTAGTGGAGTTCCGCCTTGTAAGGCCTTATGCCAAGGATTTTAGTGGCCAGCACCCGCGCACTATGTGCGACGTCTCTACGTTGGCTCTGCTGAATCCGAAGACCAGCAGGTGTAGGCCTCACCTCGTACAGGTGCAGAGTCCGATTTCGATGGCCCTCAAATATATATATATAATTTTGTATCCATACTTAACCTTTAGAGTTGATTCGATTGGGCTTTCCAACAAGGGCCCGTCTTGCAGAGAGGTATTCGACAGAGTCTGCAGCCGAATCGAGTCCTTGGTGCCCTCTGCGGCCTCTTCCAGTCTCTACTGTCGCGAGTGTCGCGCATAGGTCACAAACGCATGGACGCCATCTATGCAAGGGATAGAGAAAGTTATGGAAAGAAACGGTTCGAGGAATAGTGACGAGGGAAGTGTTATTTTTCTTCTCGGCCGAGTATCTAGATTTCTCTAAGTAATTCAAATTTATAGAAACAGGGAGATCGATAATGAGAACATTGCGCTTTTTGGAGATATGACAACAACACAGATTATAGCGTCGGCAGTGAAAGATTCTTAGCCTTTGCATTCTTTTGCCAGCATTTGTATAATTATAGGCAATTTCCTACTCTTCACCAGCCCCAGAACGCTGCGCGTGATGTGACTGAAGACGTAGGTAATGAGCATGAAATTGAGACAGGTGAGGGCAGCGGTGTAATTGAATTTGTACAAAGGTACATGCGAGTAATTGTTTGACGGTCTAAAATGATGGAAAGTCCATTCTACGGCTCTTCTTTGATGGTAATTGGAAGCTAGGCTCTGAAGTCCCTGTGGAGAGAAATTAAGGAAGCGATCAAGCAGCATGGCACTTCTCATCGCAGAATATTAGCCCTAGGGCTCAATACCAAAGATATCCACGGATCGGTTGTGTATCCAAAGGCCTTTACCTGCCATCCCAGACGTCCAGGGTCGAAGAGAGTAACCAAACCACATAATAGTCCAAAGATGACCCAGTATCCTCAGTGTCCGTGAGTCCTGTACTCCTAATTTACGGCCAAAGTCAATTATGTGATCCTCAATTAAGATTATGACAGCCTGTGCGATGAAGAAGCTGATTTCGCCATTGTCTCGGAAAGTGCGGGCGTTGGCCATAGCGGCTCCTGAGTGGATGGCTCCACTAACAAGGAAACCAACGAAAAGTTGCAGGTACTTTGATGCAAATGTCCCTTTAGCCAGATGGAAAACATCACGTGCAAGGAATATGCCAGACATGGAGCAAATCTAGGTGGGCATGAGCAGTGGGTATATCCAGAAGGGAGGTAGAACTCACGCGACGCATTATTTGGTGCCAGGTCACACTAATATTTGCAGGTAAGCTATAGGTTATTTAGGCGAACTGTTGATATGCACTTACGACCAACTTCTGCGGACCGTGTACATATCACGTAAATCTCCAAATAGTCGTGGGCATTCGTTAGGGGGAGCAAGTCCCGACAGCACAGATACCACACCAATGAGGCAATTCATCATCTCCAATGTTGAATAAGTGAGTATTATTTGTACCCAGGACAATAAAAACTGGGTCTTGAAGGGGGCAGACATGAAGCCGACGGTCGTCTTTTCCATTCCACGATAACTGCCATATGGAGTTGAGGCAGTGTATGCGCAAGCTGTATCCTGTAGGAAAAAGAAGAATACAGCTCTAAAAATCTTGCGCAGTGCAAATTTTCTGATGGCAATCGTAAAATTAGCATTAGGCCCTGCTCTGAAGGTACCTTATGCAGATGGCATGCTCACAATTTTGGATAATCAGCCGGATGCCCGTCGGGCACATTCTTCGACTGATGTGACCAACCCGTGCCTCTCAAATATACAGTGAGGCGAGCGGCCCACCACAACCTTTGCGTGAAAGTAGATGGAACCCCATCATTCCTGTCATGTTCCCTTTTCTCTTTTGTTTCCCCGCGAATTTTGTGCCATTGTTCCTTGTCTGGGTTTGCCAAAACTATCCAGTCGAAATAAGTAAAAGCCAATGTTAAGGCCATGAAGCTTAACGTGTAATCATCTCCGAAGTTCCCTTTTTCGCGTCGAAGAGGTAGCTGTAGGAGGAGGAGCATCATGATCGGTAAAGTGACAAGAGTACGGTAGATCCCAGGACGCGCTGCCAGTGCCAAAATACTGACTAAGTAGATCAAAGGAAGGAAGTAGCGCTGGGGGAGAGTCGGAGGCTCCATTTCTCGGCAATAGACTGAAGCTGTGCAGCTTCGAGCGGCAAGAAAATAGGAAAGGTGAAGGATAAACCCCTTGATCATTCCGGCCGAAACTGTTCCGGAAAAATTTCTACCTGAGTCATGAGAATGACGAGGCGACGTGATTCGTTAATCATCGCCACAACAATTGAAGTACTTTAAAGGTTCACAATCGAAATGTAAGGAGCATTGTCTTGATGAAAAGTCTTTACTTCCTTAAGCGTCTATTGCAATCCTCTAGAACCTTTGCTACACGGCTTGAAGCAGGACATGACTAGAGAGGGTAGGAAATCTGACGGGCGACGATTTCGTTAAACGACTAGGCCTTAACGCTATGAATCTTCGCTCGAGGTTGTGAAGCACAAAATGTCTGCTTGACCTCTTAAGTCGTCTCTTTTTGCGCTCCGGCGGAAGCTCTCGGCTCCCAAATACCATTTTACGCTCGATCTAGTGTAAGTCAAATGTACGGTCAGAGTTGGACAGAAAAGATTATGTCTTCAGGTTGGGCCGCGGCTGGATTAGACTGCTGACCAGAATAGGCATAAAAGGAGTGCGAAGCCCGGAATTGGTGATCCTGGGCATGGTGTTTTTTTGGCGCCGCACGAGTCCGGGTGCTGCTGCTCCACACTCACATTCTCCAAAAGCGCAAGACACACAGTAGGACCTTGCAAACGGTCATTAGACCAAGATGTTGCTGAGCAGGTTATAGATCTAAAACGTTGTGTATTGCTTAGCTTCTATGTAGGTCATGGATAAGGTTTTCCTTTATCGAGCGCCAAGCCTTATCACGTGATATTGTCCGGGCTTGTTCGCCAACACAAGAGTCTCGGAGATTATTTCCACCCACTTTAGGGTTGCGGCTGAGAAGCTGCCAGACGCCCAGCAGTCCAACAGTGGTCTCACAGTGTCACATTGTTACCTAAACGTGCAATGGCCGACCGCCTTCCGTCAGCACCAGGCATAATGTCACCTGTTGGAAACAGTGGCGTTGGCGTCTTGAGTGGTTCGTTTCCTCAGCCTTGGCACGACCCCCTACCCCCCAGTTCAAAGTCAAAGTTCAAAGTCGAAATATTACAGTGCCAAGCCAATCGCTGATTGGTTCGATCGGAGCGCCGAAGCTCCGGCCATGGTCGGAGC
>Ga0307515_10004472_pt1 | contig 28917 bp, 32 predicted proteins | sample 17_EM_MG_FD_194513 | JGI IMG/M metagenome (GOLD analysis project Ga0307515, IMG submission 194513) | Populus trichocarpa ectomycorrhiza microbial communities from riparian zone in the Pacific Northwest, United States - 17_EM | ecosystem: Host-associated > Plants > Roots > Unclassified | place... | reverse complement strand
CGCTGAGTTTTGAAGATATCAGAAATCAGAGACTGCCAAAAGATGCGCCATCTGAAGCTCCATATTTCAAGTACCAACACCAAATTATCAGATGAATATTCAAGGACTTAATTGAGGGAACTGTTTGGCACAAACCCAGACCGAACCGGCTTGGTCCAGGTTTACTTGGAACCGCTACAGTAGAAACGGGCCGGAAACGGAACCGTTGTTAACTCTAGTTGTATCATATCTTATCACCCAACTCCTATGCTCCTGGAACCAGAACCGATCTTTTTTTGTGAAGTGCTTTCAGATGTCGCGAGAGGTGTGGCGGTGTGTTGATGGTGGGCTCTCCACCTTGTCGCGCCATCCTTTCACCACAACCATGATATTCAATTCTGGGTCAGTACCTGCCAGAATCCCGTTTTTGGCTGGAGCAGACTGCCTTACAATGACTTTGTTGCGAAGGGTCTCGCTTGTTGTTTTTGACTGCCTCCATCCAATACCATCCCGGCCAAGGGAAAAACTGGCCTCCACTCTGACACCCTGTGGTATGATAGAGAATATGTCACGCGCCACATTGGAGAGATCGGTGTACTTTGAGTGCGTGTCTTCCTGTAGGCGCAACCAATCGGTAATGTCCGGTATCCAAAATGTACTACAAATCTCCATTGGGTCGGAGTGGTAATCATTGAGATTTGGATTGATTTGTCCCCTGTTCTTCGGTGCTTCAGGCGGCGAATTCAAATAGATCCTGGCGGCGGTCAATGGGCGGGCTGCACGATCCTTTTGTCCCGGTGTCGTCTCAGCCACATTGTTAGGCATTAAGTACTCCTCATCATCGCTGGACAAATCATATGAGTCAAAGGATGATTGATAGGACCCTGATGCCGTTGCAGAGGGGAGGGGATTGTCGCTCGGGACGGTTTCGAGTTTATTGACAGGTACACATCGATGCTTGGCACAGTATCCATTCTCCACATACTTCAGAAAGGCCTCTTGGTATTCTGTAGTGTAAGATATCTCTTCCTCAGGATTAATATCCATTCCCTTGTGCAACTTTCTAAACAATTGCAGCTTCCGGAAAGGATTGAGGATGTGTGCGGATATAAGATGCATGCCTGTCGTTGGAGTCACTTCAGCGTAGTATTTGGAATGCTTCTGTGGAGCTATCTTCACAGCGAAGAACAAGTCTTCTTTCCACTGAGTCTTCTTCTTAGCCAAAGCTCGCATTACGCCATCCATGTGATCGAACATGTCATTGTACACTGTGATGATGTAATGCAATGTGACTGTGTGCCTCTTCGACATCCAAAGAGTCCAATATCGAAATAGCCTCAATACTTCCATCACATACTTGACAATCTTCCACTCACCCAGAGTTGTGAAAAGTGGCCGGTATTCACTGTATGTTGGATTTTGAAATCACTCATTTGTGAATACCCGTAATCGGTATGCGCGCTCGAGCAACTCCATTGTAGAGTTCCAACCTGTCCTCACATTCATAATTGGAAGTACTGCAATCCAGACTTTAGCTTTTTGACAGACAAGGAACTCGTTTCGGCGGCCAGGTGTTAGCATAATTATTACAGCAAGCATTCTTTGCTATAAGAAGGTCAGCTTCAGAACACTCAAAATATCATGAAATACATACTTTCTCAATTATCTTTGCTAGACCTGGTTTCATGGCCGACACCTTGTTGATTCTAGCATTGCTCCCTTTTCGAAGTCTCTGACTCTTCCCAATGTCCATGCTTGCATTCTCTCCAAATTGCTGATCGCGCTCATGGGCTTCCCAAGACTTGGTGCAGCCTTTCACATCGAGACTGCGCATGAATGCACCTAAAGCCAGCTGTATGACGTGTGCCATGCATCGTATGTGGTTCCTCAATGCCATCCTCTTGATTCCAAGGGCCCCAAGTGTTGATTGCAGCTCGCATGTCATCGAGTAGTTTGAGGAAGCATTATCCGTTGTAATACCGAGTAAACGGCAGTCGGTAAGCTCAAAACAATGCAGCACTTCCTTCAAATGTACAGCTAGCCTTGCTCCGGTATATTGGCCCTTGACCTATCATCCTTGATTCGATTTCGAAACAGCAACAGAACAGGCGATAAACCTCATCGAACGCGAGTTGAACTTCATGCAATGTCCAATGTCACTCCATATAGTAAGCAATGACCGACGTTATGGCTAATTTGATTGTTGAGGTCCATCCGTCCAAAGCTAAACTAACTTTATTTCGTAATGGCAATTGCTTCTTAATTGCATCCACAGTCAGTGCATAGTCCCTCTGGGAAATGTTACTAAGGGTCAAAGCCTACAGTAGGACTCAGTCATCACGAAATGCCTTATATGACGGTTGTAGCTCAAGATTTGTTATAGTGTTCCATGGAACGAGTGCCGAAACAAATCATAACATGAGGTAGCGGTTCCACGTGTCTTGGCGAAATTCGGAAGTTTCAAAGTCCTTAGCTGCCAGTTTGGAACGTTTTGTCTGTGATTTTGATTAATATGAATTTAACTGAGTATCAAATCTGATTTTCCTCTGCAAACTTACTATTGTGATTCCTCGACTTCCTTGCCTCTTCAGGATGGCCAAAGCTGTTTCCTCCACAGTCGAACTAGTTAATTCAATGACCTCTGACTCTGTTAATTCGTTTGACTTTGCGATGTGAGCTTTTGCCAGCAAGTGTTTCCCCATTGAGCTGGTCCCATGTTCTGATGGATGGCGAAGAACTTGATGACAGACGATACACATGATGCCAGGGCAGCCGGTCTTCTCCATTCCGCTGTGTGAATAGGATCGCCACGACGGCGCTTGTCTAGAATTGTTCCAAGCAATAGGCCGCTTCGACCCTTTATTCATTGAAGCCCACCGTGCATCGCAGATGATTTGCAATGTAAGGTCGCTCAAATCGCGAATAAAGACAAGTTAATTTTTGAAAGAGATCATGACCTTGAGCAATGAGGGGTTCAAAGATTTTATATGGGACATGGCAGTAGCAATTGGGATGCTGGGTATTCCGACTCGAGAGACTACCGAAAATGTCATTAAAGTAAAGCCGACCGCGGGTTTTTCAATATTGACTCTACAGCTACAAGGAAAATAATCAGATCAGTAAGACATTGCATGCATATTTGAGAAGTTGAATACAAGGACAGATTGCAACGACTGACCACGTAAAACTCCATTTGGGAATAGCATAATGCAGTTTATTGCTGTGTGGTGTTTGGAGCCTTGATGCACCGTGGGGGCTGAATTGTAGGAGGCGGACGAGATATCGTCACTTGCATTTTTGCCCATAAAGGCTGTCGATAGAATCATTGTGGTATATCCGTGTTCCATTCCAGTTAGATTATCTAAGATGCCAGCGCACAAATCGTTGACGCTCAGTTGATGCTCATTTTGGGACATGGTTACAATCTTGTCGTAAGCATATTTGCCTAGACAGGTGGCTAATAGTACCATTGTAGATCATTGTGGTGGTGGCATAGCCCCTTGATTTTCCAAGATGGAAGGCCTATAAAAGTTGACGCTCCATTGACACTCATTTCTAGGGCATAGTGACGATGTCGTCGAAAGCATTTTTGCCTAGAAGGACCGCCGATAGCTCTATTATGTGTCAATGTCGCTGCACTGACCTTGGATTTCCGAAGATGCATGGCCAAAAGTCGTTTACGTTCCATTGACGCTCATTTTCAGGGCATAGTGACAATGTCGTCGAAAACATTTTTGCGTAGAAAGACGGCTGATAGTTCGAGTATGTGTTGATGTCGCTGCACTGCCCTCGGACTTTCCAAGATGCATTGCCAGAAGTCGTTGACGCTCCTTTGACGTACATTTTTTGGGCACAGTGACGATGTTGTCGAAGGGATTTTTGCCTAGAAAGATGGCCGATAATTCAATTATGTGTTACTGTCGCTGCACTGCCCTCGGATTTTCCATGATGCATGGCCAGAAGTTGTTGACCCTCCATTGACAGCCATTTTCAGGACATAGTTGCGATGTCGTAGCAACCGTTTTGCCTAGAAAGGCAGCTGATAATCAGACTATGGCTCAATGTAGCCGCCCAGCCCTAGGATATTACATGATACAAGGCCAAAAGTCGTTGACGCTCCGTTGACGCTCATTTTTAGGACATAGTAGAGATGTTGTTGCAAGAGGTTTTGCCTAGAAAGACGGCCGACAGCGAGATTATGGGGTAATGTCGCCTCACAGCTCATGCATTTCCCAAGATGCAAGGCCAAAAGTCGTTGACACTCTGTTGATGCTTATTTTTAAAACATAGTAGAAATGCTGCCACCACCATTGTTCCATAAAAAGGCGGCCGATATTTCGATCATGATGTACTGTTACCGCGCAGCCAACTGGATGTTTCATGACGCAATGCCAAAAATCGTTGACGCTCCGTTGACACTCATTTTTAGGATGTGGCAAAGAATGTGTAATTTACCTTTTTGGCAATAACGCCGTCCTCTGCATCCGCTTTGGAAGGATGTGACAACGCAGCCCATAGATTGCTGAATGTGTAAGACTCAAAATCCTTGACACTCTGTTGACGCTCACATGAATCACATGGGAACAGCCTCTGTACACACAATAATTGTATGCAACCAATAATATACTCAGTATTGACCTCCATTATTGCGGTTGTATGTATTATCGTTTGCTTCCAGGAGTTGTGTTACCTCTCAATTGCTGATCAACTGCTCTCTTCGCTATCTGAGTGAGAAATGACTTGGCCCTATCACATTCCCGCGCTTTTGGCTGGCAATTGATGGCAGGTGGTGCATATCACTAGTTTTTGGTAAATATAGCTCGAGTTCCTTACCATTCCTCATGTAGCTCGTTCTCCTCGATTTCCATGACGTACCACAAGCAATTTCAAATGTGTCAACCATGTGCACCAGGTCTGTGCAGAGAGTTATGCAATTGGATACATGGATGAATTTGGCATGATGGTTGTCGTTCAGATCGATTCGTCATGCGCACTTACCACTCTTTCTATGACATGTAAGACATCACTCAGTTAAAATGTGTTAGCACATTTTGTCACTAATATTGCTTTTGCATTGTCACTTAACGGTCACTTGCAGAAAGAAACTGCACGTTTTGGCCGTCTTACAGTGGGATTTGGATTCTAGAACTTTCAAATGGTGCATTCGTCCCTTGCACATGCACAGACAAGATATCATGTCCCACAATTGTGTCAATGAAATCAAGAAAAAGCTGACACATAGCGGAATTGGTAAATAACTAGCTTTTCACCGCGATCGGATGTCAAGATGTTCTGTTTACATATCAATTCTTCCGCAGATGGAGGAGCCATCACCATCTCTTCGTCGGAATCCAATATCTATTTGGTAATTAGCTGGAGGCTCTATGCAGGGGTAAAAGCTTACTGGTTCAACAGAGCTTACTGGTTCAACTGGCTTGGCTTTCAGCAACGTTGATAAATCGGGCTCCGCAGCTGGTTCACCACTAGGTATGTTCGATGTTGACTGCGGCTTCACTGATCCTAGCCTGATATGACTACTTCTTGGTCGAGAAGTCCCTTGCGGCCTTTGCGATATTCCTTGGACAATGTCAACACTCTTCATAAGCTCTCCTAATGTTGTCGGTGGAGGTGCTGGAGAGTCATCATTTGTTTGCGGCTGAACGACTGCTGGAACCCTCAATTCGAAAGTGCCGTACTTCTTATCTCATTCACGGGAGTAGTCGGCTGCATCCTCCCATACCTGTTGAGTCAATTCGTCAAGCTTCGTCTGGTTCTGCCAAAACCTCTCCATGCACTGCTGTACCGTTATAGTCATTGTGACCATCACCCAGCCGGGTTGGTCCTCTTCGCTCAGCTTGCCCTGCTCAGTCTCTTCATCATCCTCATCTTCCCCATCCTCCCCATTGTCGGGACTTGCAAGATCACTCAGACTGTCTCCGATAGCAACCAGCATCTCCTCAAACGTCTTTTTGGGCGCTCTGTACGTCAATCCCACGATTTCAGCATGCTTCATATCATCCTGCTCTTGCGGAATCGCTGCCTCTGCGTCTTCAACTCGCTTTTTGCCACAGCGGTCTCTCTCTCAACATAATCCTCAATCCATTTGTCTTTCACTTCATTGCTTAAGAAGTGCGTTTCTCGTCGTTTCTCCGCCGGAAGTGGCGAAAAGTTGTTTTTCAGAGCATTGACCATTGTAGTTTGTGTGGAATTTCTTGTTGGGCGAGATGTTGGATGTTGCAAGTTATGGACAATATGGAGGCAAGCTGCGTCTTTTATGTCAAGGTTGGTAAGTTTACTCATCTTCAAAAAAGCAAAATCTCGCTCCAGACTGTCAATAACTCAGGAATAGTGACACTAACCGTACAACATGACATGATTGTTATAGTCATCTTCATGCAATATCCCTGGGATCATTTGAGACAAACATCAGCAGACGTCCTTTCCCTTGAACAACATCCTATGAATATATCACGAGTAGGCAATTCTGGCGGTCGTACACCGCAGTTTATCACTGTGACCAAACACACAACATCAGACCGACTTATTGCAAATTGCTGGGTGGTGGGAACCCCCTGCAACTTGCAGCCATACTCAGCAGGATTCATCCTGAGCATAACGATCATGTTGGCTGCAACTTATTCCATTCTGACAAGAAGCTGACTATATAGTCCTCAGGGCTTCCCACTTCCTCTCGTTATCATCTTCCTCTCCTTTTCCTCACCAGTACATCATGGATACACAACCACCTCCACCAGGTGAGAGCGGATCAAATACGGGCCGATTGGCGGGCGCTACAACAAATACGGACCTTCTTGGCACACAACAAGAGTGCAGACACAAGTTAGTTCACCGTGATGCTGCCAATGCAGCCACCAAACATATGACCCAGGATGCCCATTTAAAAATTGTCCGCAAGACTGAAAGCAGGAAAAATAAGACGCAGCATGCAGTGGGATGTGAGTGTATCCATATCGAGGTAAAGGGCAGTCAATTACCTGTATAACGTACAGCGGGTGTCCATAGGGAGCTAGGTATCAAATTTATTGCTGCCCTCGACTGGAAACCTCCATAGTCGACAAAGGCATTTGTCCGCACAGTCTGCGAAATCGAACATCATGATGTTGTCACCTCTGAGATTTTCTCAGATGAATTTCCTGATAAGCATCCCCGTGAGTGGACGAAGCAGGCATTAATCACCCCAGAGGAGGCCATGGAAGCGTATATGGTAGAGGTAACAGCCAAATTTCATTGTTAGAAACAGCAACTGATGTCTTGTAGGTTTTCAACATGTCTGCAACTATGGCAAGGCAAGGAGGTCGGGTGCAGCTGGAACAGTCCGACATGCACCTGGCGTTGAATATGGCCAAAATGACCAAAGAAGGCTTTTCGCGCGCCGCAATCGAAGAAACAAAATGTCTCATTAACAAATCATGCACGAAGGTCTGAGAAGAGCTGAAACGGGGTGTAGAGTTTCCTGGGCACAAACAGGTGAAGGCTGCGATACAGAGACGCCCGGCAAAGCTTCGTCAAAACCAAACGTCCGGCTGCCTTCCCTGCCAAAATGGCACCGCAAATAATCTGCAGACACGCTGGTGACGCAATGGAACAGGTGCACCTCCACCCGACCAACGCAGAGAGCGGACTCCAGAGCTGACTCCACCACTGCCCGGCATGCCACCCGCCCCAACTGGTAACACTTCCGGAGGTCAACCTTGTCAAATCGTCCATTTGACTGCCAGATATATGTATTCGAATACAGCGCCTCCCTGTACGGAATTTTTCGATGATGAGGATACCGAGCATGATACCGATTTCGATCCACATACGCTGACTGATGAAGCTTAGTACACTCTCTGTGGTGTGGTAATGCAGCTAACTGTCATTTCAAAGACAACAGCAGGGGATTGAGCGATCCTGCAACTAATGATGAGCATTGAGCAAAAGACATGGGATTTTGGAGATTATTATTAAATATATCGATGTATTATTAAAGAACAACCTAGTGATCAAGAAGAAAGTAAACAAAAACGGCAGAAAGGCAGGCAACACAATGTGAATGATGGACTGTGCCAAATTCAATGATTGCATATTGCGGATACAGCCATGGCAAAATGAGTGTCAACGATTTTTGGTCATGCGTCCTGTGAAATCACACCCCCGATAGGTTGTAGTCAGTCATAGAGGAATTATTGGGTGCCTTTATAAGCAAAACAGATTGCAATACCCTCCCTGCCCCATCATGAAAATGAGCGTCAACAGAGCGTCAACAATTTTAGGTCATGCGTCCTGGGAAATCACACCTCCGATAGGTTGTAGTCAGTCATAAAGGAATTTTTGGCTGCCTTTATAGGCAAAACAGATTGCAATACCCTCCCTGCCCCATTGTGAAAATGAGCGTCAACGGAGCGTCAAATATATTTGGTCATGTGTCCTGGGAAATCACACCTCCGATAGGTTGTACTCAGTCATAGAGCAATTTTTGGCTGCCTCTATAGTCAAAACAGATTGCGTTACCCTCCCTGTCCCATCATGAAAATGAGCGTCAACGGAGCGTCAACGATATTTGGTCATGCGTCCTCGGAAATCACGCCTCTGATAGGTTGTAGTCAGTGATACAGGTATTATTGCCTGCCTTTGTAGGCCAAACAGATTGCAATACCCTCCCTGCCCCATCATGAAAATGAGCGTCAACGGAGTGTCAACGACTTTTGGTCATGCGTCCTGGGAAATCACACCTCCGATAGGTTGTAGTCAGTCATAGAGGAATTATTAGCTGCCTTGATAGGCAAAACAGATTGCAAAACCAAATATCGTTGATGCTCTGTTGACGCTCTGTTGATGCTCATTTTCAGGATGTGGTAGGGCGTGTGAGTATGCTTGTTTTGAACATCAAGGCAGCTAATATGTCGAAAATGAACCATGACGTACGAATATCAATATTTTACGATTAACAGTAGCATATCTGAATGCGACCATAAATGTGAAACCCGAAACGCAGAACCGGGGATTGGAACTGACAGGTCCAGCCTAACCCGGTGACACTTACGGATTGACGGGTAAGGGTCCAGGTTTGGCCCGCCAAGAGTAACGGGGCAGGTTTTTGGACAGGTCTGGATCCGAACCGACCCGTTTTTGCGGTCCAAATCGGGACTGCTGCCGGGTTACCATGACCAGTTGCTAACAGTAATCACAGCAACGACTTTCGGTAAGAGCTACCATCGACTTCGACACGGACCGCTCTGAGTCAACCACCACCGGTTATACCACACTCTTGGTTGTCGTCGATCAATTGACACAAATGGCAATGTATCTCCCCTGCAGCATGGATATTGACACACCAGAGGTCGCACAAATGGTTTCCGAATACGTGATCTGCTAATGTGCCATACCAGACAACATGGTTACCGATCGCGGAAAGAGTTTACCAGCTGATTCTCGAATCGAGTTGGCTCCCGCCTTAGTATCAATTTCATGCTGTTGACCCCTGTCCATCCGCAGACAGATGACCAGACAGAAACGCACAACAAGACCTTGGAGCAGTACTTACAGGCCTTCTTCACCTACGAGCTGGATCAGTGGGTCGAGCGGTTACCTTTGGCAGAGTTTGCTTAGAACCATTGCGTTCATCACTCCACATGGATGACGCCATTCTGGGCTAACTATCTCTGCCACCCGCCAATGCAGTTCAAGCATCCGAAAGCCCCAACAAGCATGTGGCCGGAAATACTGGAGGATCCCACAGTATTTGGAATAGAAGAGACTCACCGGCTTCTCTGTGAGAAGTTGTTCAAGGCCCAGGTACGGCAATCATACTATTAGTGCTAGCAACGGGTCCAAATTCCCGGCTCGATTGCGGGTCCCGTTCCAACCCGGAACCGGACCATTGCAACGGGTTTTATCACACGTAACCCCAGACTGTTGCGACTGGGCCTGTTTTATCACCAAAAACCTGGCATTTCAACCTCACATCTTTCGCTACAATTAAGTATCTGAGTTCTGATCGTACTGTGACATGATCAGTACATAGATTGTGTATAACCAGCCGCTCTTCCACCTCCCGATTTCAGAATTGCGATGTGACCAATAATTGTTGTGTCGTGATTGAAAACCCGCGAATTTCACATCAAAATTTGCGTTATATCACAGTGACTCAACGAATATTGTTCGCATCGCAATTCTCCATGCAGGAGGTGAAATAGCTGCTAAAACTGCACAATCTACGTACTGATGATGTCATGATTCGATCATAACCCAAAAACTTGGTTGCAGCCAAAGAACTGCTAAAGTTGTAGGAACCATAATATGGAACTGCGGGCTGGTTCGAACCCAGACAAAAAACCACGGGTTGATGTCCGGTCTGGGTAACAACCCCACCAAGGCAAAGAGGGTCCGGTTTTTGGCTGGGTCTGGAACCAAACCAAACCAAACCACTGGCCAGAAACCGGACTGCTGGCAGGTTCCCCGGACCGATTGCTAACACTCCATATTATGCTGGCTGAACGGACATAACTTTGAAAGTCGGGACACAGTGTGGCTGTCGACTGCACACTTCAGAATGACTAGACCTTGAAAGAAACTTGACTACAAGCGCACTGGACCGTATACAGTAAGTAAGGTTATCACCAAGAATGCTTAGAAACAAGACTTGCGCAAAACAATGCGGAATCACAATGTCTTCCATCTGTCAATGCTCGATCACTATACAATGCAGGTCATAGGTCATCCATCCTTGGAACCACATCCTGAAATAGTCAATGATGCGGAGGAATGCGAGGTCGAACAGATTGTTAACTGCAAGCAGTGTTACCGGAAGCTACACTACCTTGTGAGTGGGCTGGGTACAACTGCATACCCACGAGCTGGGAGCCAGTTGGAAATCTCACGAATATTCATGAACTAATCAATGAGATCTACCAACACCACAGACATGAGCCACCGAGATAAACAAATTCCAAGCTTGGACATGGAGGAATTGATGGGCGTGGAGACATCCAGGTGTCAGTCAATAGGGCATTTCTTTCTGTATTCGGATGTCGGGACCCGGTCCAGTACAAATGGCAGCGGCACAGGTTTTACTCTTTCCGAGAATCCAGTCAATTGGAGGTGGAGTTTCCCTGTGCGCCGGAAGGTCCCCCAGGACCATGCTGAACAGCTATTGGACGCAGGGGATCATATGAGTGTGTATGCGGTGTGTTTGCTTCTGTTTTCTACTTGTACGTAGCAGCCTGGGAGTTCTGCCCTAACAGAGGGGGATGATGTAATGGCAATGGCAAGTATGCGTGGTTGGTAGTATTGGCAAAGGTTCCAACCTGCTAGAAGAATGTGGGGATAGGGTTGCGACTGGAACCGAACCATTGCAAATGGTTTTATCTCACAAACACCTTGTCCGTTGTGATTGGGCCGATTTTAGCACCAAACACCCAGCATTTAAACCTCGCAACTTTGGCTCCTACTCAGTATTTGAGTTCTGATCGCATCATGACATGATCAATATATAGGTTATGCAGTTTCAGCAGCTCATTCACCTCCCGCTGTCATATTTGCGATGTGACCGTTATTTGTGGAGTCGCAATCGAAAAGCTGCGATTTTTGCTTATCATTTCCGCGTTTATCACAGCCACTCAATAGCTATCAGTCGGATCACAAATCTGAATGCCGGAGGTGAAAGAACTGGTCCAACTGCATAATCTGCATATGTATCTTGTCATGATACAATCAGAACTCAAATACTTAATTGCAGCCAAAGCTGTAGGAACTGCAAAGTTAGAACTGTGGTCCGGTTCAGCCACTGCCAAAAACCCAGGGCTCAATGTCCGGTCCGGGTGACAACCCAGCCAAGACAAAGCAGGTTGAATCTCTCGATGGGTAAGGGACTGAACCAAACCATTTTCCCAGTCCAAACCCAGACTGCTGGCGTGTTGCCTGGACCTGTTGCAAATCATTTTGTTTGGGGTTGCGGGACAGTCATGTGAGGGGTCCAGCACCTGGTAACTCCCAACTGTATATCGACACTGCGACGGGGACTTAGCCTCATACCGAATATCTTACCACTTACTTCCACACTTCATCTCACTCGCACCTGTGTATAACTCTATACCTTGTATCATATCCTTATACTGCCCAGCGCCGCCATACACACCCTTACCTATGGGTTATTGCCACAATGCGACAGTTAGATTACCCAAGATGGAAGACCAAAAATCGATGACGCTCTGATGACACTCATCTTCAGGATGGGGCAGAGAACACACTGCTTTTGTATTTGGCAATAAAGGCGGCCAATACCACATTTATGAATATCTACAACGAGGCACCACTAGTGTTAGCAACAGTTCCAAACCGCTAGACCAGTTCCGGATTCCGGTCGGAACCCGGATACATGGACTGCAACATTTCTCACCACACGAAACGCCCGGACCACTATTTTCAGGCCGGTTTGCAAAAGCAAACCCAGCAATCCCAAGTCCGACAATTTTGCTCTCATTGAGTTTTTGAGTTCTGCTTGTATCATGACATGATGTATACCTGAATTATGCAGTTTTAGGAGCTCTTTTGGCTGCTGGTCACCGATTTTAAATTTGAGCAAATGTTTTGTGTAGCTGTTGAATACCTACGATTTGCGCATGATTTTGTGTGTTATTTAATAGCGACTCACCTAATATTGATCAGAGTGCAAATTGGAAACATAAGGGAGAAAGAGCTCCTATAACTGCCTGTTGTACGTATAGACTATGTTGTGATATAATAAGAACTACAGAACATAATCGGGGGAAAGATTGGAAGAACAAGTACAACGGCCTGTAGTCCGGTCCCAACCTGGCCACAAACTACTGGTAGACTGCCGGGTCCAGGCAGCAACCCAGCGCTAGTCACTCAATTTGGATCACTTGTTGGTTGATATCCGGGACTGCGGCATCAGTTCCGGTTCCAACTGGACCGCAGCCAGCTCGGGGAACTCCTGTTAACACTACTCGCGACATGGATAACCCAAGATGGAATGCCAAAAATGAATGATGCTCAGTTGACACCCCTGTTCAGAAAGGGGCAGTGACAATGTCACTTTCTCCTTTGCCTATAAAGGCTGCCGTTGCTTTCATTATGAATTACCACTACCAGATCACGTTTTGATTACCTGACTTATCAGACCGCAAATTGTTTGATGCTCTATTGATGCTCAGTTCTTGATGGGGTAATGAAGATACCACACTACGTTGTGTGAACAGGCCGCCAATACATCGTATATGAATCATTGCCACAAATTGCAACATAAATACTTCTATATGCCAAGCCACAAATTGTGGACACTGCATTGATGCTCATTTTCAGAATGGGGCAGTGACTGCATTGCTTGCTGTTTTGCCTATAATGGCTGCCAAGGTGTTGGTTATGTATAATAGTAAACATTTCACTTTGCAATTACCTTGCTCACAAGACACAAAATTATTAACACTCCATTGATGCTCATTTGACTGTATTATCTAGTCAAAATCTGCTGCAATCGATAATTGTATCGATAATTATTTGCAGCTTTTGTATGCCATTCTGACTGATTGGGAATCATTCGTTTGGCAAAGCTGAACTGAGTAGTATTCTCGCATAGGTTGTTCTTAATGTATTAGAACTCATATATTGTTCTGAATAATTTATTTCGCCCGCTATAGTTCTATTTATGAACCAATATTTGGCTGCGACTGCTTACTATTCTCCCATAACATTTCTCGAAGTGAAATTCTCGGTCAAGCAACACATTGAATCTGGTGAAACCATATTGACACATTCTGTCGTACTTTTTCTTGTTTCCACTACTCCTCCTTGTTTCCATGGCAGTGACCATCATCAACCTCTTTTTGCCTTGTTTCATTGACTTCTGTGTTGGCCAAATCCATCCTGGAACATTTGGTGCGGCTCTCACATCGTCATGCTCTGGGCATTGCTGATCATCAATACGATTGTCTACCTGTTGATTGGTTTCATCATCTGCCTCCCAGTCATCTTCGGTGACATGCGGATTACCCGAGTCACTATTTCAGTTGAGCTGATTTCCGGTGGCAGAAGTGTTTTCAGGTGAGGTATCCTCATCACTTTTGCCCGGATGACGGTCGATTCTCTCAATTTCGAAGATATTTGTTACCTGAGTTCGTCCTCCAGGGAGGTCCTTTGCAGACAATGCTGGTGGCAAAGGTGATCTTGCTGATGATTCATATGCAGCCGCACCATCATGTTGAAAGTTTGACCAGAATGCTTTGATGATCTCGTCAGTATCTGAGATGTATCCTACAGCCGTCATTTGGTTGTTTTGGGTGTGAGATTCTATCTGTTGTGGTGGGAAAATCTGTTTCTCACCACCACCGCCACTCAGCTTGGCAGAGAACTGAGCGACGGCGAGTGTACAGAGATACAGGGATGATCGAAATGGACAGGGGGAGGGCGGGCATACAGAGATACAGGTGTAGCGGATATGTACTGAGTGACAGGGAGTATATATTCGGGAGACCCCGGGGTAGATAGGATGAATCGCATGTTGTATCTCATATCATCTCATCTCATTATTCAACGAATTACACACTCTATCCGTCCAATCTTTGATCTCACTCGCTCTTTCCGAGACACTGTGTGGATCCACGCAATTGCATGTAACCTCACAGCTGGGTAGTATCATACCTTCGCACCCTGTTCCTACACTCCTCGAGCCAGGACCTCTCCGTCTCACGAAATCCTTTTGGACTGTCGTGAGTGGTGCTGTGGAGTGTTGATGATGAGATCTGTGCCTCCTAGCTCTGCAGATTCACCACAAATGGAGCCTAAACGCAGATTCTGCTTCTGAAAGATGACTATGGAATAGTGCGAAAAACCCCTACAAGCTAATATGGGCAAATATGGAAAGACACAACTGGTAGATGATACTAACAATGTCGGATGGGAATGCCGGATGCAGTATGCTGGGTTCATTGACGTCGCTTTCTAGAGAGGCACCGACCAAATACCGGGACTAACACCAAGGAAATGGTGCCGGACAAACCCCAGACGAAAGGTTGCCACCAGATACCGGGACGAACACCTAGAAACCAGCGCCTAATTGACACTGGACGAATGGCACTGACCTAATTCCGGAATGAACACCTAGTACATGGCGCCGAACAAACACCGGATGACAGGCACTGACCTCTTACCGGGACAACAGGAAGCGACCTAACACCGGGACAACAGGCAGGGACCTGACCCCGGGACAACAGGCACCAACCACATACCGGGACAACAGGCACTGATCTCACAGACTGGACAACAGGTGCCGACCTCGCAAATGGGACAACAGGCACCGACCTCATACCAAGATGAACGGCACCGACCTCGCTGACGGGATGACAGGCACCGACCTCATGCTGTGACGACAGGCACCAACCTGACACCGCAAAGACTGGCACTGACCTTGTATTGGGACGAGCAAACAGAAGAGAAAAAATCAACGACAACCATGTACCAAGGAAGACACTGATCCGAAAGAATCCTAAGAACATGAAACCAACGATGCCGGTAAGAATGTGAGAAGTGCCAATGAGGATACTACTAGTTGTGGTGGGATGTCGCAGGGAATAGAACACGATGAAATGACTTGGCAGGAAGCTAAGAGGGATGACTGTGAGAGGTGGTGAAGCTGGACTAAGAAAAGGAACAAAACAATGAGCTCACCTCAATAAGAGTGCCAATTGACCTAGCCCCCCTTCCAAAACGCACAAACTAGCAATTGACCATAGATCACCAATTACTGCCAATTCACCACCTAATCCACCATCACACCTCCAAACTGCTACAAACAGTACGAAGATGTCCACTGAACACTCTCGATCCCCTTCCACTGCCGGATCCAGTGGCCATACCTCTTCCTCCTGTGCTGGACCCTCAAGGCAGGCCGCATCCTCCAGCACTGCTGGACCTTGTGCCAACGCCTAGCCCAAGCATGCCCACGAACAAAGGCAATTCATCGAGTCCTTGTCCCTCGCCATCACAAAGCTAAAGAAGAAAATGCAACTCCCACGCACCTTGGGCACCCCAGTCTTCGGAGGAGCGGACATCACCAACATCATCAAGGCGTACGAAAGCCTCTTCTCTCACTCCACGACCGACCTGGGGGCCAAAGATGTTATCACAACGTTCCCGTACTACTGCTCATAAACAATTGAGGAAACGTACAAGATGATGAACACGTATCTGAAGAATGACTGGGTGCAGTGGAAAGAGGATCTGACAGACGCCATCCAACATGCTGATAGCCAGGTCTATATGTACAAGAGATTGTACTTAGAGCGAGTATGCAGGGACCAGCTGGAATGTGGAAATGTCGGCCTGAAAGCCTGTATCCTCACCGATTACAACATCAGCTGTGTTATGATCAACAAGGAAGCCTTGGCCGAGTACTCACAGATGGAAATGTTGCTCGGACCCCTCCCACAAGATTTGAAATCAGAAGCTGGGATGAAACTCGAATTCGATCCAAGAGACCCCTCGCCATTCAAATACAGCAATCTGTGAAAGCTTGTTTTCGACAAATGTGCGACTGCCGACGCCATCACCATTCTGGATTCAGAAGGAGGATGTCTGGCGCCGGGAGTCTCTCTTTACTCAATCCCAGCTGGAGCTCTGCGCCGCCAGATGCTACTAGTGGCGAACCATGCAGCAATCCTAACTGAGGAGACCGCGGCACCAGTACAAGCCACGGAGGAAATTGCCATCACGAAGGCTGAAAATACAATCAACACCAAAATGGCTAATATGATGAGGGCCTGCGAGCCCTGGACCTTCCAGCTGAGCAATGTGAATGAGCCCAGATACGGCGGCTACCAGACTGCCAGGGCATACGCCATTCAAGGTGACCATTCACCTCCGCAAACATGTATGAACTTCTCACCTCGGAATGCACCCACGGGACCAGCTTACTACCGACCGGGACCCAATTCCCAGCACTATCCATGGCAAGGATTCAGTCCCTGTATCTATTGTGATGAGCAAGGACACATCCACACCTTCTATCGACCGGAGAGATGGTTTATGTTGATGCGGGAGTACGCCCGGGATTCAGCTCGAACAGGGCAGCCGGGAGGGCGTGTAGCCACTACGGCTGGACCACAGCCGCCTCAGCTGCAGTAGGTTGCATATTCTCAGCTGATTCAGAGGGCCAGTGCCCAGGTTACTGCGTTTAGCTCAGGGTTTGCTCAACAGCTGTCGGAATTCGACAGGTACTACACTGGTCGCTCTGCAGGTAACGATGGTACAGAAGAAGGTGACAAGGACCATATCAAGGTATTGAGCAATGAGGTTGAAGAGCAAGCCGCCGAGCAAGGTCACGGCAGTGCGCTGGAAGTGGAGGAAAGCGAGATGGAGGAGGAGAGAGACGCGGATTGCGACGAGGAAGATATAGAGGAAACGTCGGCAGTCATGCACACGCAGGGAGCATATGCCTTGGTGGACGAGAGACGGAAGAACATCGACAAGGTGACCAGGGTTGCAGACAAGCGGGCACATATCAAGGAAGAGGTCCCGGAGGTCTCAACACGTGCTAGTTACCAAGAAAAGCGAACTATCAGGACAGCGGTAGCATTCAGCAAGCAACAACCCAAGGCGGACACAATGGAGAACACGACCACAAAGACCCCAAAGGCTCCGGAAGTGGGGTGAATCAATCCACCGGCCCTGGATACTGGAAACTACGAAGTTCTGGGAAGCAGCCAACTCGACTACACTGTCCTGGCCTGTTAGGAGTGAGGGACCTGCGAATCGACCTTTCGACTCCTCCCCAAGGCCAAAACGGTATCAGTTCCCAAAGACAAACAAGTTACTACCAGGACCCCGGCTGCACCACAGAAAATCGGAATCGCCCACGTATCTGTCTCCTCCGGCCGAAAACATCAGGCCGGATACAACGACTTCCGGTATGCCTGTGCCTCTCGAACAGTTCTTGGAATGATCCACAGTCTCACACTTCCCGTGCTCATAGGTGGCAGATCTGGGATCAGCATGATGAGTGAAGAGGTCGCCAGAGAGTACAACATCGGGTGGACACATGCCGGCTCGAGTATGATCAATCCTGACGACAATTGGTGCTATTTGAGAAAGGTGGCAGAGTCCGTGCCCATCAACGCCCACGTTATCGTTCTTCCCGTTTCTAACTTTTTAGCAAAATCCGAATCCGAACAGGTTTTCCTGGGCAGCCCCTCGGAATCAAACCCGGGAATGTGTAAGAGGAACCTGGATGATGGCAGTTGCGAGATCACCATCTCAGCCGTCAATGGGTCAGAGCGGGTGATGTCTGTCACTACCTGTCCAGGAGACAAGAGGGATAGATTTGCCAGCAGGTCGGGAAACTTATCCGCCGAGTTAATGTCCGTGCAACTAGGAAGAATAGGGCCCGGTGCTACGGAAGAAAGAGGTTGGAGAGTTCTGGGAGGAAAGATGGGAATGAAAATGGCTCGAATGGTAGACAAGGAAATGAGATGCAGTCGGTTGATAGGAAGAGGGCACTTGCAGTGAAAGTGGAAGGATTATACAGCAGGAAAGAGTAGCAAACGTTCAAAGAAGAAGGAAAACAGTCACTCAAAACTGGGGGGTTATCGGAGGCGATGAAGAAGCCAATGGGAAGTGGCATGAATTGGGAGGATGAGTGAGAAGGGGAGGAGGGACTGGTAGTCAGAGAGTTGGGTGGGAGGATGGTAGCAGAAGAGTGGTCAATGAGACAAGAGGCTCTGGTGAAGGACAGGAATATAACCAGGGGAGCATCGACGACATGTGGGTGTATTTCCAAAAATACCATTGTTCCGGAACTTAGTCAAATTCAACCCCTTTCCTTGTACCTCGATTCGGTGAAGTGCACCTTTGATGAAAACACCAAAGCAGCCTGGGTGAGCGCCCGCTACAAATGTGCTGCCAAGAAAGTGAAGCCTGGTCCCATGTCGGATGGAAGTACACCAGATGCCGGACTCAACTGGAGAGGAAGAGTTATCGCCCAGGCCGTACCAATACCAGGCCCCTGGTACGAGTGGTGTATTCCCAAAATCTCCCATAGAACACAAGGTGGAAGGTTGACACCTGAAAGATCACGAGAGCCATGCATTGGTAGCATATTAAGGCCGAAGAAACAGGATGCAGTCCTGGGTATGCTATCGAATAGAGAATACGCTCTCTCATTGAAATGGGCGGAATAGGGAATGATCAGGGACTAAGTCGAGCCACCCTATCGTATTTGACTGCAGTCTGGTCATATGGTCTTGAAGGATTGTGTATTCCGCATACCGAAGAAAGTCATTCCCATGGAAAAAGAGATGATAGAAGAGAGAGTTCGGCAGAGCCTTTTTGAGTCTGCTTAGGGCCATTGCATGATTGGTCTTAGTCTTCTGCGGCCAGAGATGAGTCCCGTATGGCCAGAGATAAGTCTTGTATGGCTAGAGATGAGTCTCGTATGGCCGGAGATTACTGTCTGCCTGATTAGTCTATGCATAGATGCGTACGCAAGCATTCACACTTGTACTCATATATATATGGCCTTGTGGGAATCTTAGATAATATACAATCAAGCTTCTCTAGCATCGCTATTTCAACAGGTTATGAGCCAGGCGCCCACTGCAAAAATACTCTATTCATATCTTACGCTTAAGAGCCTCAAAATCCCTAACCCAGTCCCAACCATCCCTGCTCATCAGCCGCAACACCATCACCATCCATCACTCTACATCGTCACCTTCCTAACCTCCTCCACTCCAAAAACATGACAAACGAAACATTTAAGACCGATCATGCCAATGTGCCCAAGCTGACCGAGGAAAACTACCCAGTATGGAAGCAAATCATTCGCCGAGTCCTCATCGCCAAGAAAGCCTACGATATCCTCACCGGTGTTGAACTCCTCCCTGTCGGCAACTGCGTCGCCCTACGCCCTCTACAAGAAAGCTGGCATGACCGAGCCAATAAGGCACTAGCACAAATACACCTCGGATGCTGCGACAAACTCCTTCCACTCATCGACGATACCGATGACCCAGTGGAAATGAGGGAAGCCCTTAGGGACCGACTTGACAATGCCTCACCAAAACTCGGCCGCACCCAAGTCCTGCAGAAGTTCACCGCCTCCCAACCATCGCCAGACAAAATGGTCACTCAGTAACTTACCAAATCAATCGCCTTCAGCAAGAAGCTAAGCGGCACCACCGAAAATATCCCTGATGACACCATGAAGACACATATCTTCACTACCCTATCTAATTTATTCGAAACGACTATCCAAATCCTTGAACAGGAGATCCCCGCTCCCACCGCCCAGCAGTGTATGGATGCAATCCGCAAATATACCAACCAAACGACCCTAACCAAAGAAACGGGAGATGCAGCCAGGAGAGCGACTCAATACTCCCGTGGCGGAGATCGTGGCTGTGGCCATGGCGGACGAGGACACGGACGTCAGAAGCACAAATGCACACGCTGCACAATGGACAATCATACCACCGAAGCGTGCGGAAAGAGAAAGCTTGCTGAAAACGACACCAAAACCAGCGATTCCAACAGAAACGACCCACGTACATGCTACCACTGCGGTCTCCCAGGACACTTCAAGACGGACTACATCCACTTCAAACGTGCCCGGGATCAACGCGACAGAGTCAATGAAGGCACAGCATCCGCATCGCTTGCTACAGCAGGAGATCGTGACCTGATCTGACTAGCCGGCAATGCAACCGCACTCACTGCAGCCTCCGCTCCAGCTGCATTGGTCATCGATTCCAGAGCATCTCACCACATGTGCAATGACCGCACCAGATTCAACGCAATAATGAAACTTTGCCAGCCTATAGTCAGTGAACTTGGAGGTGACAACAAAGTTACAGTAAGCCACCATGGACTCGTTAACGTCTCACAGCAATACAAAGTAGATGCTCTCTACACCTGTACGTTCCGGCTCTCTCTTCTCTGCATCAATCAATTGGACACAGCCAGATACACATCCACATTTGGACACGGTAAGTGTTCCATAGCATCTCCATCGATCACCATCACAGGTAATCGGGTCAATGATCATTATATCATATCTCCCACAACTGCACTCACTTCGACTGTGCCAAGCATGTCTACGAAGTCCACTTGAAGAAGGAGAACGAAGATGAGAAAAAGAGCATCATCGAGCGCACATACCACCGTACCATCAATCGCGCACTCCACCAAGCCAACTCCAAGCCCACTCCACACCACCTCTCCAAGTGCAGCCAGCACCGTACCTCAATGTCCATCGGCCACCGAATTTCCAAAACCCACTCAGAAGTCTCTCACAATCTCAGAATCACGACTGTGGCATCGCCGTCTAGCCCACATTAATCCTACTGCCCCACGATCTCTAATTGATGGATATACAAAAGACGACTCAATTTGCACCGCATGCATCCAGGCCAAGCACAAGCAGAAGATGATCAAAGTCAAGACCAAGCGCACTACAAAGCCATTTGAACTCGTACATTCAGATGTGTGTGGACCATTCTCCACACCCACCTCCGCCAGCCATCGCTACTATGTCCTATTCATCGACTATTACACACGCTACACCTCTGTTTTGGTCCTTCCAGGTAAGAAGTCCAAAAAATGCACCTCAGCCTACCAATCATTTCAGGCCCGAGTTGACTCAATGGGATACGAAGTAAAGCAATTTCGAAGCAACGATGGACGTGGAGAATACGACAACAGGACCTTCCGACAGGTGCTCGCTGCTCGTGGTACAACATACGAACCGTGACCTCCCTATGCTCACCATGAGAATGGGGTTGCCGAACGCATGATCCAGACCATCACCGAGAAAGCACTATCTATCATGATTGACTCCCAGGCACCACTTGTCTTTTGGGGAGAAGGAGTCAATACCGTGGTCTACCTCCACCAGCGAACCGCAAACGAAGGCCTAACGAAAAGAGACGACCGCGACGGCTATCAAGCACCATATTCAACTCCATACGAGATGCTGCATGCATTTGGCAAGCCCTCTCACTACGATGACGGCAATGAAATCTCGTACAACGCTCCTCTCCACCCCCATCGACGATTCGGCTGCTATGCCAGTCGACTTATTCCCAAGCCGCAACGCCTTGGAAAATTCAGCCCAAGATCCAAGCCATGCATGATGGTCGGTAACGTGCACGATTCGACTACACATTGGAGGATATGGGACTCATCATTCCGAGTAGTAAGGTCACAGTCGGATGTCATTTGTGACGAGGAGAGCTCTGCCCACTCACCATGCCTACATGGAGACCAAACAGACATCTTTGAGCTACCAGAAGAGACAGAATATGTCGAGGAAATTGAAGCCGGTGGAGATGGACTTCTCCATGACCATGCAGGAACCAGGCGAACAGACCACAATCTGCCCAACCACCGTCGAAGTCTCCCTGCAAGTACAGGTGTGAGATCACGTCCTCCTGACGAGGAGGATGCACCACCGGTGTCCAGAGAAACCATCATCCACAATCGACATCTCTGCTGCGAAAATGACAAAGCCCGCCGAACGGCGGCCATGACCAAGCAGTCATGCCAACCACAGCCACCACTCACGAATCGTGTCACAAGAAGTCAGCTTAAGATCTCCGCAAATGCACTGATCATCAGGGCAAAGGCTCTCGCATCAACCTCCATCAACAGTGATCCATTCGCATAAGCGGAGGCCATGGACAGCCCACAATGAGACGACTGGAAACGAGCAATGGAAGTGGAATGCACATCAATCATGCTCAATAACACATTCACAACTATCAACTCCCGGGAAGCAAGGCAGTTGTAAGTCAAGCCAATTGGCCCCAAATGGGTCTACGAAACGAAACACAATGCTGACGGCACCATATGATACAAAGCACGCCTAGTCATGAAAGCCTACGAACAAACGGATTTCGGAGAAACTTATGCCCCTGTCGGAAAACTCACCACTTTTCAGTATCGCATCTCTTTGGTTGGAAAACAGGTTGGAACATCGATCATTTGGATGTGGTCACTGCTTTTCTCAATCCTGAGGTCGATGACGATGATATCTGTAGGACCCTGCCCTAAGGATGGCCGGAAGGCCTCAACGCACCTGCAATCATTGTTCGACTAAAGAAAGCACTTTACGGCCCCGAACATGCACCACGACTATGGCACGACGATATCAACACCTTCTTGCTGTCTCTCAAGTTCACATAATCCCTGGCTGAGCCCAACCTCTAATTCCGCAGCGATCGTAATCTGATGCTTTTGTACGTTGACGACATCTCGATATTGTACCTGGAAGACGCTACCAATGCAGAGATTGAGGTCAAGGCCAGGCTCTCGGAAAATTACAAGATCTCCAATCTCGGCCCGGCGCGCCAATTCCTTGGCATCGAAATCCACCACGACGAATATGGTACCGGCACCGGCACTGGCACCACAATCAGTCTTGGCCAGAAGGTTCTCATCACCACGATTCTCAATGGATTCAATATACAGAATGCTCACGGTGCATCAGCTCCAATGGATCATCACGTGAAGCTAGATCTGGCCGAGGATCGGGGGGAGAAAGAACTAAAGATATCAAAGGCTACCAGGCAATTGTCGGCTCGTTGATGTATGCGGGACATGCAACTCGGCCTGATATCTCATTCGCAGTCCCTGCACTTTGCCGATACAATTCCCGTCCATTCACCAGCCATCTCACCGCCGCCAAATGAGTTCTCCAGTATCTCAAATCCACCGCCGACTTTCGACTCCATTTCAACAGCACTGGCAGAAATGATCAACTCACTGGCTCCACAGACTCAGCTTGGGCCAATGATAGTGCCGACCGCAAATCTCAAGGTGGTCACGTCTTCCTTCTCAGCAACGGAGCATTCCCGTGGCAGTCACGAAAGCAAGATCTCATCGCCATGTCAACTCTCGAAGCCGAATACATCGCTTGTTCCGAGGGCTCCCGGGAAGCAAAATGGCTACTCCAGCTCCACTGAGATATACACGGCAAAGACGCATCTCCGCTCCCGATCAATTGCGACAATCAGGGCGCACTTAGTCATATCTCAACTGCGATCATAAAGGCTCGCACAAAGCATATCGACTTTTGCTATCACAATAGTCGAAATCTCCATGCCTGGAAGATAGCTGACTACTCCTACGTGCACACGAACGAGAATGTGGCAGACATACGAACCAAGGCCTTGACGAACGATAAGCACGAGAAATTCACAAAGGCGATGGGGCTATCGTGAAAGGTTGTTTCACTTTTCTTTTGGGCACCCGGATTTCCTTGTTTCTCTATGGATGGCCATCCTCCGGCTATGGTAGTACTCCTTCCCTGCTCACTCTCGAAGGGTTTCAAGGAGGCTACTATGGGAATCACTTTGTTTGTTTGTTTGTTTGTTTCATCTCTTCTTATCTGTTTTCTTGCTCCACGGTGTATAGCAAGAGGGGGAGTATTGCGTGATAGGTCTCTGTCTTCTGTGGCCAGAGATGAGTCTCGTATGGCCGGAGATGAGCCTCGTATGGCTAGAGATGAGTCTCGTATGGCCGGAGATTACTGTCGGCCTGATATGTCTATACATAGATGCGTATGCACACATTCACGCTTGTACTCATATATATATGGCCTCATGGCACTCTTAGATAATATACAATCAAGCTTCTCTAGCATCACTATTTCAACAAGGGCCCCTACAGGAATTGCCACTTCTTAGTTCCAAAGAAGAATGGGAAGTACCGCTTCCTCATCTCTGCCGTGGGCACTAATAAGCGTACACTGGCAGGCACCGGGATACAGCCTAACGTCAAGGAGGTTTCCGAATCCTTCACTGGGCTGCCTATGTCTTCACTGATTGACTTTCACTCTGGGTACGAGCAAAAAATGTTGCACAAGGATAGCCGGGACCATATGGCCTTCCAGACTACATAAGGCATGTATCGGCCGACCAGACTGGTACAGGGAGCTCCCAATTCGGTATCACCATTTGTCTCAGTATCTTCGGAAATACTAGATGCTCACCTGGGATCAGTCGCGGAAATATTTGTCGACGATGTCGGAGGGAAAGGCCCAAAGAGTCGGTACGGAAAAGAGGAGGTGGAAATATTGCCCGGGCTTCGAATCCTTGTGACAGAACATGTCCAGGTACGGGATAATGTACTTGCCGATGTGGAGAGTGCTGAAGCCACCATTGCCGAAGAGAAGTCTGACTGGTGCTGGGACACAGTAAAAATTGTCGGGTCTGTCTGAGGGGAACCAGGAAGGTGGCCACAACCATCAGAGGTCAACGAAGTATGAAATTGCCCTTGATGCGAGAAGCGTACCGAGTGATACTATCGAATATGGATCCCTGAGTATGCAGTAGTTGCAGGCCCCCTGTCCGAATCTTGCGTAATGACATCAATTCTCAATGGAAGACTGAGGAAAAGAAAGCTATGGCAATCATGAACGAGGCTCTCTGCAACGCTCCTGCATTCGAGACATTTGAAGTTAGCAATGGCACCGGGCAAATAGTCGTCGGAGTTGACACCAGCTCACAGGGTTGGGGGGCTATCTTGCCGCAGGAAGACAACAATAATGACCGGCACCCGTGTCACTATGAGAGCAGCCTCTGGACCAAAGCCGAGAAGAGATATGATGTGGGGAAACATGAATGTTGTGGGCTGATGAAGGGAGTGAAGAGGTTCCACAACAATGTAAATGGGGTCAGATTCCTCGCGGAGCCAGACAGTAACACATTAGTACATCAACTGAACTTGCCTGCCAACCACCTGCCAGGAGCACTCGTCACCCAGTGGATCACATAGATACAACTGTTCGATTTTGACATGAAATATTTTCCCGGGATACTGACCGGAGGTCATGATGGCCTTTCATGGCGGCCGCGAGGGGAAGGGGAACCTGAGACAGATAGGTAGGATGATCTTGAGGATACAATTGAAGCAAACTTACGAGGAATACGGGTGGAACGCGAACCGGAACGAAAGAAGAGGTGGAGAGCATAGCCATCATTTTTTGGGCTATGACTGGCGGAGGATTACAAAGGGAGATGGAAGGGGATAGGTGAGTTTCTGGGGAACCTGAAGCGACAGGAAGGAGAGACTGCAAAGGAAATGCAGCCATTCTGGCGGGAAGTCACAAATTAAGTTGTTTCGGATGGAATACTCTACCGGAGGCGAAAATCCAATGATCCTCTGGCAAATGTGTTAGTGAGGGTGGACCAGAAGAGAAAAGCAATGGAAGCTACACACAAACTCAGTGGGCACTGTGGAAGAGAAGGAATGTTACAAAAGGTAGTGGAGAGAATGCCATAGCCGGGAGTATATTTCGACGCCAAAGACTGGGTGAAAACGCGCGAGCAGTGCAAGAGGAGAGTCCCTCTACGGTATGTTGAACCCCTGAAAAGCCTAACCATCAGTCACCTATGGCATCGAGTAGAGATGGATATTGCATACATGCCCAAAACGGAGGACAGATATCACCCTCTTGTGGTGGCCAGGGAATGTCTCAGTTGGTGGGCAGAGGCACGACCACTAAACCAGAGTAATTCAGAGAGGGTAGCACACTTCATTAACGAAGTGTCAATTTGTCTGTTCAGAACCCCAGAAAGCGTGGTAGTAGACGGAGGAGCAGAGAACAAGAAAAGGACCGACCTTCCCCTCAAACGCTTCAATATACAAAAGATCACTGTTACCCAATACCGTGCTGCGGCAAATGGAGTAGTCGAACGAGGAAACATGTGGATCTCAGATGCACTATCCAAACTCATGGCCTGTGCAGACAAACCGAAAGAGATGCGGATTGACCACCTACCAGGAGTGCTTTGGGCTGACAGAATCACCGTCAAACCTAGCACCGGAAATTCACCATTCCACCTGCTGTCTGGCCAAGATTCAGTACTTCCGATACAGCTGGAGAACCTGACATCAAATACCGGCCACTGGACCCTAGGAATCGACGACACAGTGTCACTACTACCGGCTAAAGCTAGGCAGCTGTAACGACGGCAAGACGATATTGATACTGCCATACAAAACCTAAAGGAGTCGAAAGATGCCAACCAACGATATTTTGACCAAACAGCCTATCTCCGAGCTGAAGATCTCCAAATTGGCGACTTGGCTCTTGTACACGAAAACAACAGAGAGCAGTCTCACAGGGCTCAACTGAATGCTAGGTGGCTCAGACCCTACCGAGTCACAGAAATTGCGCAGAGCCTGGGGACATATAGTCTGGCAGAACCAGATGGAGCAGAGCTTGCGGGCTGAATAGATGGTAGTCGACTCGAGAAGTTCCTCACTCCCAACGAAGGCTCACAATGTGCTCAGGAAATCAGTACGCCTCGCACAGCTCATGCGGAGGAATCGGAAGAATTTGAGGAAATTGAGGTGGAGGCAGTAGCATGCCAGAAATATATAGAAGCACAATGGATGGGTTGAGTTAAGTGGAAAGCCTGCAAGGAACGGTCGTGGGTACAGGCAGAGGATATGGGGGGAGTAAGGAATTAGCGGATAAGTGGAACGCCGCACATCTGGTGCCGGGAGACCACCCGTCCAAATGATGATGGGAAATACCGATGGAGTGGGAAGGAGGAGGGGGGGAAGTAGGGGGGTAGGGAGGAGATCCATTGCATGGACAATAACGAAAAGAGTTGAAAATATCGCAAATCCACACAATTGCATGGATTTGCAAGATGGAGGGGGAAGAAATATTCCTATTGGCTGGGTTGCACCCACATTACACAAAACATTCCTACCATTCTCCCATAACCCTCTAGTAACCTCGAGACAAGAGAGACGACGAGTATTGCAAGAGTGGGCAGGAAACTCACCACCAAGAACAGGAATGATGAGCAAGATATGGCAAACCACCGAGTACCTGTGGAGAGAGAGGAGGTGCAGAAGCGACGAAGTTGTGAAGCAATTCGAGAAGAGCATACTAGGGAAATCAGGAACCACATAGAGACTGGAAAAAGCAGGATCTGGCACAAGCACCCCTCCAGGTATATAAAGAGCACCTCCCCAACGTTTCTATGGAAAGACAACCACCGTACTATACCATTCATCTCCGCCTACACACCGACACCTGCGCCCAGTATTGCCACCTCAACCACAACCAACGACCAACAACCAACACGACATTAACATCAATCAACGACATTGCAGCGGTACCCAACGATGCCATGGATTTCAAAACGTGCTTAGCCACTACCACCGCTGCTACGAGCATCGACTCTACCCCAGAAGCAGTCACCACCACCGCAGCCACCACCTCTGCAGAAGCCACCACCAAAGCCACCACCACCAAAGCCACCACCACCAAAGCCACCTCCACCACAGCCTCCTCCACCGCAGCCACCTCCAACGCAGCCACCTCCAACGCAGCCACCTCCACCGCAGCCGCCTCCACTGCAGCCACATCCACCGCAGCCACCTCCACTGCGGCCACCTCCTCCGCCATTTCTACGTATACCCCCTCCTCGGATATCTTTACTATTGCCAGCGACCCCTCTCCAGTAACCCTTTTGTCAGAGACACTATCACACCTCAGTAAGGAATTCTTTTCCAATGGACCTGTCGGATGATAACAAAAAGCAGTGGAGATCGCCACTGGAGAGCTCTCCACTCAAAAAAAAGCGAATTTCATGCTCGAGATCCATGATCACTTTGGTGACATTACCAACGCTGCCAACGCCCAGGTTCCTGGGCTGTTGCACTTGCCGGGGAGCAACCTTGACAGCAAGATGTTGCAGGACAACCGATACATTGGCTTCCTGAAGGCTCTCGACAGCTCCGGCAGGGTTAGGGGAATGAAAAAGCAACATCACACTGCACGGCAGAGGTAGACACGGGTAGTGTTAGCAACGGTTCCGGACCGTCACTTCGGGTCCGGGTCCGGGTCAGAACCGAACCGTTGCCAAATTGGCGGTCCGGGTTGTCAACACACCCGAACTGTCG
>Ga0307515_10004471_pt1 | contig 28926 bp, 30 predicted proteins | sample 17_EM_MG_FD_194513 | JGI IMG/M metagenome (GOLD analysis project Ga0307515, IMG submission 194513) | Populus trichocarpa ectomycorrhiza microbial communities from riparian zone in the Pacific Northwest, United States - 17_EM | ecosystem: Host-associated > Plants > Roots > Unclassified | place... | reverse complement strand
TGAAGAGTGAAGAGTGAAGAGTGAAGAGTGAAGAGTGAAGAGTGAAGAGTGAAGAGTGAAGAGTGAAGAGTGAAGAGTGAAGAGTGAAGAGTGAAGAGTGAAGAGTGAAGAGTGAAGAGTGAAGAGTAGAAAGCGTTGAAGGTTGGATGAGCGGTACAATGTGGATTAGAGTTTGCCAAGAACCGATCACATTGCAATGTTGAGGATGGGAACCTCCCCCAACTAGCCGAGTCATCCGGAGGGGGAGGGGTCAGCGGGAACTGTCATACTCTAGATAGAGTGAATACAATGATTAAACTGGTCATATTGTATCACTCGGATAACGCAGGCGATCGCTGTTACAGATGTACATGATGTTACAGGTCTGATACACGGTCCTACTGCGGGGGCCAATGCCTCCTGTATATATTTCCAGTCTTTCTCCTTCTCTCCTTTCTCTGTACCATAGAATACACGCACACGGTTCTCCCCAACTTCCATATCGTAACAATCGCTTGTGCACACCCATAACGGGGAATAAGGCGATACCTCGAAAAAGAAAAATAAGGCAAACACGACTGACGCCGGCGCGCACTCCGAGACAACACGGCTAGAAGAATATCACGAAGCGCCAGGATGACCGCATACCAATACATTCAAGAAAGAACCCGTAGCCTTGAGATATTAGTTTCCACAGCCTAATTTTTTAACATTCTGCTCATCGCCAGCCTTACAAGCCCAGACTCAAATTCACCATACACACAACCATATCACCACACAAAAAGATACCAGATATCCATGTACAACATATCTGAGCATTGGGCGGTGCGGAACGGCTGGTGGACAAGATACTCTAGAGGATCTAGAGATGTCGTTGGTGCTGTTTAATTATGTATGCCATCTATGCCCGTCGGTGGAACGATAACCCCGAGTGCAAGGCTCTGGAGTATAGATGCTGTTTTGTGCACCGTTTTAGCTTCCGACAAAGATTGGCTATGACCACAGTACGTATTGCGAGTGAGACGTGGCAACCTCGATTCGAAAGGGTTGAAGGGGCTTTAGTGCTTGACTTCGAACTGGAAGCCCATTGCTAGTTACCACAAAAGTTGCTTCTTCGCCAGCACCACCATAGCCTATAGTCAAACCCGCTAACCGCTTTGGCCAATATACACATCACTCACAGCCATAGCTATCATTGTAATGCGCATTGTATTACCTTATATACCACCCCATAAGAACCACCTTATAAAACCTTCTCCGCCGCAATGGCAACCTCCCAACCCCACCACCATGGATCCTCTTAGTGCAACAGCGAGTATCGCTGGCATCCTCACCATCTGCGGCCAAATCTCCAACTTCCTGCACACCACCCTCGAAACCATCGGCGACGCCCCCGAAGCCGCCTCTAGCATGCTCTCGCGCACAAACGGAGTGCGGCTGCTACTTAAGCAGCTTCAAGCTACTTCTGTTGGGCTTATCCCGAGCAGCGCCAGCTCATTGATGCCACCGGAATCGCACGCTGCGCGGCAACAGTCGCGGCGCTTTCGACTCTTGTCAAGGAAACCCAGCAGAAGTCTTCGGGGCGGGGGTCTACACGCTCTGAGCTTTGGGTGGCGCTGAAGTGGCTGGTTAGCAGGAGCGATGCGGAGAAGCTAGTGCATAAGATGGAGCAGCATATGCAGGACCTCTCTGTATCTTTGGTGCTGATAAATCTGTATGTGCTATCTGCGAGCACAGCAAAGGCGTTTACTAATCGCTGGGAATCACAGCGAAGTTACTGCCGAGATCCGCGATGTCGGAATCGGAACAAGAAACTCTATCCAAAACCTCGAGCGCACGGTTCTAGACCACAGAGCGGCCGAGATGGCCCAGACAGCGACGGTACAAGTGCGCTCAGTTGCGCCGTCTCGACGAGCACAACAGACAAAGAAGCAACTTACGTGGTACGGCCAGGTTCTGATGCTGGACGTCCCATATTCTCAGTTGCGGCAAAAGTTCTCCGACGCCGCATATTTCGGGAACTGGAAGGTGCTGCTGAATCTGCTGGAGGAGACAGAACGGGTTCACAGGCAGTGGTGGATCAACTGCGCCCGTCCTGGCACGTACAGTCTGCAAGAGAACAGAATTCGGACTGACGTTGGATAGTGACGATTGGACAGCATGGATGGGAGAATCGTGTTCCAAGCGGATATACGCCTTTGCACCAAGCTGCGTACCATGGAGCACCGGTGGATATTGTGGAAACGCTGATTAAGCATGGAGGTTGGAGTTTGTGCCCCCTCCATGTACCCCGGGTTGGGGGTAAATGACGCCTTCCAGGAACCCTCCGAACATCCAGAGGCGAAGACTTCACGCCATTAGACATAGCCAGAGACTTTAGCTGGGCGCATCTGTATGAGATTCTCTCCCCCACAATCCGCCACACAATTCCCGAGCGGATTATCCATGCCCTAGAGAACCGACTATACACTCTCATCCGCGAAGAAGTTGGCGAAGCAATAGTACCTTCCCCCATCCCTCACACGTTCCGGCTAACAACAACAGCTTGCGCAAGAAAGAACCATCCTCCCGCGACTGAGCGTGTTGACCGAGATGGACCGGCCAGAACTGATGTTTCCCATCCCATTGAGCGAGCCTGGAAGGGTACGTTTTTCATCCATCCACCGGAGTTTTTGCACGCTGATGCAGGAGTGAAGGGGTTTCTTATATTTCTTGATGGTCGTGAGTTGGTCGTGCAGGTTTTCCGTAATGATGATCGCCCGGATCGCCAGGTACGGATCAAGGAGGGGTGTGTGGAGGATATTCAGGGGGCTGTGTTGGGGATGTAGTAGAGGGGAGGATAGTTAGAAACGGCCCTATCAGTAAACGGGACGTCCCGCGTAGGGTGCAATGTGTCTTCATCAATTAACGGGAACTCTGGGCCGCGGGGCGCGAGGAGACTGAGATCTAGTTCGTGAAGGAGATTGGAGATAGTAGAATCGACTTGTGTTGGAAGAGGGGGGTAAGCGTGAATGTGAGAAGGGGATCGAGAGTTTCGGGGTTTATTACATTGCAATGTAGTTGTGGCGATGTCATAATACATAATACATATATGTTCCAGCGGACTTGACTAGTCAATTTATGCGAGTCCATACGATTTAAAGTCATTACAAATTGCGGGAGTGGACATATGTCGCATCCCACACCATGAGCTAATCAATTAATTAGCCCAAACTCACTCAAATTCAGTATGAAGCAAGTCCCGATCCCTTATCGAGTCACCACCACATGTACACATGTATCACCACACGGCCTTAAGTTCCTGACGCTTTCCTAACAGGTGCGAATCGTGGCTCGTCCTCTGAACCAGGCAGTGCACCAATGTAGTCTCAAGGTACCCGGGCATGCGCATCAAAGAGAGCTAAGTTATTGGGTGCTGATAGGAGTCCGAGCATTCATATTGAACTTAAAGCTTATTCTTAATGCAGCTACAACACCGAATATCACTAGTTTTCTTGAATTAATTAATTAGTGACACTAGTTTAATATAGATATGACTCGCTCGCAGGATTAAATCTCCACCAGCTGGTGAAGTCGCATGCTGGGTTTCCGGTTCGCGAGCTGACCTTACCGGTTCGCGAACAGGTCGAGTTCGTCAACGGGTCGGAACATATATCCGTCATTTGAGCAAGATTTACTATGTAGTGAGATTCGAACCAGCCAGCGAGTATTTCCCCTCTCACGCTTCATATACCATCACTCGAAACAGTCTCAGATACCTCTGTTGCATGAACCTGACCGAGCTTATGCCATGGCCGCTATGCGGCCGAATGCAATATGATTACAAACAAACATGACCGAGCTGAGCTTCAGCTGAGCTGATGTCAGAGCACACAGCCGGTAGGGCATAAAGCACCCAACTACCTTGTATATATCTCGAGTTTTTCTCCTGCTCTCCAGTCTCTGTATCTTAAGTCTATTCACACGGTTCTCCCCTTACATATTTCAACAACCTCTGTTGCACGAATAGTCTCAGTCTTCGTATGGCCGGAGACTGCTGTCGGACTGATGGCATTCCTCCGGATCTATACATAGATGCGTACGCACGCATTCACACTTGTATGACCATATATATCTGACCTTGTGGCCCTCTTAGATAATACACAATCAAACTTCTCTATCTCTACTTTTAACAACCTCGTTTTGTCGTACACGTCCGGCCAGACCTCAAAAAAGTGGCGGTCAGCTTAGCCATTTTCCATGTCAACCAGCGTAGAGGGCTCATAACCCGCTGACACGGGAACTCAAAATATTCATACGTAGGAAGGATTGATTGTAGAGTAGAGATTTAGAAGTGCAATCAGGAGCGGCACGAAAGCCGAAAGATTTGAATAAGTAAACCAACGATGGCCACCGAGAACTAATTAATTGATGTTGAACCCTTGTCTCCATCCTGCAATATCACATATGTTCCAAACCCTACACGAGCTTTGCCGGTACGGGAACTGGATAGCTCAGTTCGCAATCTTCCAACAGTCCTTGAACTCCAGAGACAATATGCAAACCTAGAGGTCAATCTGCGAACTCAGAGGTTAATATGCAACTTCGCTAAAGCTTTACACCCAGTACATGGCGGGGAGCCCTGCTACTTTAGAACCGGATAGATTACTTTGTTGGGGAACAATAATACGGTACAAGAATAGTATAAGCGGATGGATTTCTGTGTTTGGGAGCAAGGATACAGTAAATGTACTGCATTACCGATATTGGTATGTCAATATGGGCCGTTAGGGGTTGAAGATGTACTAATATGTATTTTCTCTCTCAGCCTGGGCTGTAGTACATATAAGAGCAAGGGAACGGAAAGAAACAGTGCTGCCTCATACTCCGTGAGGAAGGGGATCAAAAGGCGGTAGTTTAGATAGAACTCCGTCCCAGATATCAACTTGTAGAAAGGTACATGAAGTGGAAGAGGACGGTTGTGCATCTCATAATACATCTCATTCTTTTGAGTTCGTGTAAAATAACCAATTTGAAAGTTATTCTTGCAGTTTGCGAATTGGCCATTATCTCACGAACTTACGGCGGCCCATAGCGACAAAACCGCCATAACCTCGAACTCTCAACTGCCAACTGCCAACTCAGTTGCATGCCTCACCCCACAACTCTTTCAGATGTTCAAAAATAGTTTCGCTTTTTAGGCGAAAAATAGAGGGGCATTTATTGATATATTGATAATTAGAACCCAAAGTTTTAATCATATAGCACATTCTACACAAAAGTTGGAACTTGGTGCGGTATGCACTGAACATTGCATCCAAAAAATTCAAACCTTCAAACAAGGACCCTGAACAACCCGCAATACCTAATCTCGGAACCCTTCCGAGACTACACAATACTACAAAGAACCCCTCAAACCTAAGTACTGTTAAATTAGCTAGTCAGCAAGCACCTACTTTGCAGGCATGCTGCCTTGCCTGCCAACCAAGCTGTTTGCTTGCGAAGCCGCTAGGTATGCAGGGTTGTGTGGTACTACACAAGAGAACTGGGGTTGGGAGTTGAAGTTGGGAGTTCAAGGTTACGGCGCTCTATATATATGGCCTATATATATCCATACTCCACAGCTTTGTCAATCATGAATTCTCGAATACAAATACTTCTATTTGATTTAAATACCGGTAAGGGAAAATACTTGGGTACATGGTATGATCATCTTCACATCTTTTTAATTTTCTTTTCTTCTTGTGCAGGTGGTAAAGCAGAAAATTGTGATTTTTAACAATGGGAGTTGAGAATTGGGAATCGGGGTCCGAGGTTATGGCGGTTTTGTCTCTGGGCCGCCGTAATTATCTCGCGAACTGTCCCCAAAGTTTGCGAACTGACAGATTCGCCTATCGGTCGGAACACATATCCTACCTCATCCAACTCTTTGATACCATTGCATTACCCCAATAGCTTCACGTGTCGAACTAGGAAAACGCAACGATTAAGTAGAAAAAATAAAATAACACAAAGAGACGACAGCATAACTACCAAGTCGACGGAACCATACATTAAGGGGCGACTGAGCAGGCATAACCGATTCCAAGAAAAACAAGGGAAATAAATCAGACCTCCATCCCACCCGGCTTGAACTAACCAAACTTGTACCGCTCCATCACTCCGCCCACGTCCACTCCCAATTTCGCCTCTCCCTCGACCATGATCCATCCAAACTCAAAAGTCAAACTCTGCTCTTCCATAATCTTAGAGTTTCGTTGTGCCTTTGTCACCATACTAGTTCCTCTGACTTTCTCCAACAACCTAGGACTGTTCGCAAGATACGCCATGTTTGAACCCAGTGAATCCGGCTTCCGGGGAACACACGGCTTCCTCCTTGAGAAGAAGAAGACAGTGCTCTGCAAAGCCCTGTAGAATCCGATGAATAAACTTGGGAACAGTGCCAAGTCTAATGCCGTGCTTATAAGCGGTGGTACTTGGACATCAATGAACTTTGTGTACTGTGGTCTGTCATTCAACCACGATATCCAGCAAGCTTCGTAGAGGGCAGGAAAAAATATCGTGGCGATTTGTGTCAATGCCAGCACAAGCCCATTCGATGCAACCATTCTGGCATGATTGAAAACCGCCGACACCATCGAAATCGAGTAGAAGTCCTGTAGCACCGCCGCTTTCGTGTAGGCGGTTTTTGTGTATAGGTGCCCTGCGGAGAATGTTGTCTTGAATTCGAAACGTTTCGCGAGAGTGGAGAGGGCATGGTAGGGCTGAAGCTGACGTAAAGCTTCATCGAGAGATAGCTGGAAGGACGTCGCCAAAGTTATTGAGAATGTGTGCAGAGCTTTGACGGTTATTATAAACCATCTAAGGGACTTGTATCGTGTGATCATCAGTGCAATAAAGGGAGCTGCCAGCAGAAGCTCTGTTGCTATGATTGTACGGACCCAGAGCACAATAGGGTGAGCATCGAAACGAGACTGGCGGTTAGAAAGGGATGGAACTTTCAAGCGACCTGGCGCATCGTCGGGACTGGCCACTATCTGGTAGACCACTTCGGACTCCCCGTTTTGTCGAAGGACCGCAATATGTCGTAGCTGGAGCCGTTGCTGAACAATATAGCATCAACCATTTTTCGAGTAGCACATGCCGGCAATGATCGCAGCTCCGCGAGAAGTGTCTCGGAGTCGCATATCAAAGAAGCCAACCCAGCAAATCCGCCAGGGGAGTCGTACAACCCAGACTTCCGTCAATTCAGAATGGTTAACAAGATTGTTGCTGAGCATATCAGGCAAATTTGGACAGCAATGGATGTCCAGACTCTCGCGTATTGAACATTAACATCCATAATGTCACCATTGATGATAACCTCCCACAAGCCCGACTGCAAAGTTGGCAACGCGGAGAATGCAAGAATGTGAATCACGCCCGAGAGCGCCCCCGTTTCGTGATCATTGAGCACTGCTGCTAGTGGGATTATATAGGTCCAGACGGCGGTATAATCGGAACTTAGCAATTCACTGATCTGACTACCTTTTGCAGTTTTGATACCTCCTGGCCGTGAAAGCGGATAGAATGGCTCCATCTGACGTATTGATTCATCAACCATCCCCCAAAGAATACCCATAATTACCACAATAGTCGAGGGTGTGTATTGCCAGAAGATATAGGCTGAGAGTGCCGTCGACTTGAAAGCAAATGGATTTGGCCTTTCATCGTTACTGGTTAGCTTTTTGAGAGTAATGTAGCGGAACAGGACAATTCCCAGTACGCAGATCTGCAGGCAATGACCCACAACGAGGGCGAGGAGAAAACACCAATGAATCGGCCAGGGCTTCCAGTTAGGTATATCGTAAGGGCCTGCCGTTAGTTCGCTGACTAGGATGTCATGCTGTCGGTTAAGAGAACCAAAGTATTGCAGTCCATGTAAACTTCAACGGCATAAGACCAAATGGCACTTCAAAAAATTGCTGTTATCAGCTCCAATCTTCGGTAATACTTCCTTCAAGTCCGACTGACTGGTCGTGCAAGAACAACCTCCGACCGCCTTAGTCTCAAGTTCAGATGATTCTTCCATCATCGTCGTCATGCTCCCTGTGGCTTTTTTGGCCAAACTCTTGGGCCCCGTCGAGGGTAGCTGAAATAACTCCTGGGCGTTTGCCTTTTTTTTACAGAATGTCGAGGTGGTCGAGACCGCACCGTCGCATTATCGGGGAGAATTCCTGCTGCATTTAAAGCTTTCCTTCATTCATTCTAGAAACAGCCGTGTTTGCTTTTGCTCTTTGTTTAGGATTTTTGACAGTATCCCACATGCACAAGCACAGCCATGTATCACCATGCCTGCCTACTAATGACTCTAGGAAAACTACATACAGCCATTGATGCGGATTTTGCCGTTCGAACGCCTTTGCCAAGTCGTCAGTGGTGCGTTGCTCTTCGGCGTATGTGGTGGCCCTAACCCGAACTTGTACTGCGTGGCGTGATATCGATCCAGCCAAAGAATGTTCTGCTGCAACAAGATCAAAAGAGTCGATGCGCGTAGTACTTGCAAGCCTAATGGAAACAAATCTCATGGCAGCGTCAGTAAAAAACAAATGGAAACATCCTCATGCATTCGAATTTCAAATAACGTAAGAGACAGCACAGAAATCCAAGAGACGAAAGCCTTCGAGGAAGTGGGTGGGTGGGCATCATGAAGTGTGAATTTTCCGATGAAGAGAAATATGACGAGTGTGAGAAGTGAGAGAAAGGGACGAATAGCCCTACCACATAGTCTCCATGCCAAACCGCATAGTTCTTCGACTCTACGGCCATCCGCGAAGTCATGGGGCTACCTACAAAGATCAGTACTGTACCGACATATGAGGTTCGGACTGCCGCCTCAAGATGACCGACTTTACTTTCGGACCGGGGTAAAATTACGCTACAGCCGGTTAGTTAGGTCTACTGCGTCACCGGATGAACTTTTGACCTAGAATATGATTTGCCTATTGGAGAACTTGCGTTAGTGGTGGTGATATAATTTCTTCCGGACCAACATAACCACCACCGTCTGTTCCCTCAGAGATATCTTTATTTGGTTGAGAGTAGGTGTTCAATAGCATAGGGACTCTTCCTATGACATACTTGACCAATTCTTTACCATTATCTACGAACTCTATGGGAATCATTCGCTCGTGAACTAACCACCACTTCTTCATCTCCAATTATAAATTGTTAGCCTAGTACATAGCTGCTAGTTGTTTTCTGTCAGAAAGTTTTACCTTGGTTAGACCACCATATAAACTGATTCTCCTTCCTCCGTTCTGTCTCAGGATAGTGTTGCGCATGTAGTTAGTTGCCGCTAGAACTTGCCAGCTTTAGATGCTGCGAGGTGATATTATCGACCAAGTTGCGGATTAGCCTTTTCTGTTCTCTGGGATAACGGTTAGCTATCTCGTCTTACGGTCTAGACATTAAGTAACTTGGTCAACGATGAAGAATAGGCGAACTTCCGTAGATGTGGCGGTGTAGAACTCAAGCAGATCCTCTGATTTAGTACTTGAGCGAAAGAACCTTTGAGTCTCGGTGTTTCCGGTACAGGTCAATCTCAACGCTGCTTGGAGATACTTGAATACCTAGGTTCCTCAACATTGCGCAACAGTCAGGAAGTACACTATGTTCTACCTTTTTTTCACTAACAAACAAGACAGAGCTGCCAGTAAGTGCAATTTCCCGGCTCCCGAGTGCTGGACGGAAGATATAACCTGCCCCTTTAAACCGCATCGAAATGGCGGCGGTGTATGTCTCGAAAATCTGGTAACTATGGTATTCGAAGTATCCCGACTCATTCACAGTGAACCAATCAGAAAAGTTTTCAAGGGGAAGTAAGAATGGAGCCTTTGAAGTACATAGCATGGCAATACTTTCCCAAATCATCAGATACCGTCTGCGTCCTCTGGGAAAGGTCTATTTCTTGCTCAGCTATACTCGTTACAAAACTATATTTCGTTACCAATGAATGAACTCCTCCAGTCACCCTGGGAAATCGTCTTGGTATCCCTGCATCCGTTGGCATCGTACTCTCTTTACGCTTGCTTAAGAACACCCGATCGCTAGACTTTCCGCTAAAATTTGTAGCTGTGCTGCTGCTCCTTTAACTAGTTATACCGGACTCTTATTTCGCATCATAGGAGATAAACGCATAGTTATATTGCCCTAGATATTTTCAAGCTAGTCTCGAGACGTCCCAATACTTGCGTGCAAGATCCTATGATCCGAGAAAGTCGGATGCTAGTTAAAGCGTCAGCAAACTAGTAGCCGCAATTCAATTCTGAGCAGCACTAACCTAAGAGTAACCAGTTTAGCACCCCTCTGCCGCCTCTAGGAGTATTAAGTATAGATAAGTAAATATTTGGCACCCTGATATAGGTATCTCGGGTACAATAACAGGATGGGTAGAACTGTTATTGAAGTATTGTAATTTCCATAGCCTAAGTTAAGGCCACAAAGTCCCGAGACCTCGGACAAGAATGCCTTCATGTACATTGCATATAACAATATTAATTTAAACCTAGAGGAGAAGAAGGTAGGAAGAGAATTTGTTGCTATAGTACTTAGGGGAGAACCGTGTGTTGACTCTATTATACAGTAAAGAGAAGAAGAGAAGGAGAAAAGGAGAAAAACACGATTTATATGCAGAGAATCATGAGAGAAAACTTTGATGCTTTGCCACTCTTGAGTCACTCGCCACTCTGAGTCACTTGCCACCACTAGATATGTAACAGAATTAAGAGAGAGAAAAGCGAGAATTGGGTGATGATTGTTTACTTTGTGTAGCCGAGAAATGATGTGGCTTGAACAACCTAATCTAATCTTTCTCCGCGACGATATCACAAGGATGTGACGTCATGCTCTCTACAGTACAATAGGATTCCAAAATAACCAAGCGGCTTCGGGTTAAAATTCATCGCTCGAAATTCCAATTATAGTACCGACAGATAAGGTTGGTGTAAAGTTTGCATTTTTCAACCCGATGAACCCCGCTCCGGGGCAAGAGCACATTTATGTGTACACCAACGATTTGGCCTCCTGCTGCTGCATCTTTATGTATCAATATCTCTTAAGCTTGGGAGCCCGCTGTCTAGACCTTTTCCAACAGTTCAAGCATCATACGCTATCAGAACATCTGAAGCTTCGTTTGGACCTCTTCCGCCAATGAAATGGATCAGTTACTTGTGATTCGTATGCATATATAATAATAGCCAGAAGTTGTAAAACAAAGAAAAGGCTTGCCCTGCCTAGTACACGCTCTCCCAAGCTTCCACCTACCGCCTCCTGAACACCTCATTTCCAGTCTTCACCATGCACCCGATCTACCCACACTTCCCTCCGCACACAGAATCAGCTGGTAATAACTTTCTCGAACCTGAAATCTACAACCGAAGCGCACACTAACTGTACACCAGCACCACGTAAAAAAAGTTCCTCGTGCCAAAGGCGTTGCGTTTCGAGTAGGTGAGCGACGAATTACCGCAGGTGTATACTGCTAGAAGACGAAATATGAATAGAAGGACCAGAAATGTTCGTGATGTAGCTGAAGTAGATGATCAAGAGGGGAAAGTGCTGTCTGAGTTTGTGGATGGAGACTGTTTTGAAGAAGAGCGTGTTTCGGTACGTTGAGGACGGTATCGGGGAAGGGTCGGTCGAAATCAATGTCAACGTTAACGTTCTCCATAGCTCAGATGATAAAATTAGTCGATAAAATAGAATAAAAATAATGAAAAAAGCGACGAAAGAAAGCAACAAACGCAGAAACGAAGTCACCCAACAAACAAAGCTGCCACGCAAACCATAAAACAGAAAATAGAAGGTCACCATCTAACCACTATATGATGAACGGGACCCATTCGAGCACTCCGGAAGACACCCATCCTTATCCGGAATGCCCACTGGCACCAGTCGCGGGACTCGAACCACGCCGCCCATTGGCGTGCGTAGTTGTAGATGGGGGAGTTGTAGGTGAGAGAATTGTAGGCGAGTGAACTGTAGATGAGGGAAGTTCGCTATTATTCGGCTTAGATCTAGCTCTTCATCTTCCAAGGTGAAACACGGGTCGAACCCACTTGTAGTGTACATTGGAAGCCTCTGGTTCTTCCTCCAAGACTGCTTCCTCAGAATTTAACTGTTCCTCAGCACCCAACTGCATCTCCACCACCCCCACCTTCTTCCCTCTATAAGTCGCAAATACCTCCATTGAAGCTGGACCTAGTACAAGCTCTAGGGTATATCTGAATCTGAAATATGCCCTTCCGGTGAAAGGTGCTCCGGTACGTTTCTCATGCCATCGGATCTTTTTGCAGTCTACCTTCCAGGGTAAAAACCCAAGGGACTTAACACCTAATCACAACGAGTAAGCTTATGATAGGAGGCAATGGTAGCTCTGCGGGCCCCCACCATCATCACTTCGCCGTCGAGGTGGAGAATCACTGCTGCAGTACAGAATCTCGTCATGGAAACGACGATCCCCAAAATCAAAAAACTGGATTCGGATTGCACGTTGTTGTTTAGCTTTATAACTGCTGCCGTGTTTGATATCTTGCCCCTGGTTTTGGTTAGCTAGGGAGCTTAAGAGACACCAACAGACCGCATGTATAGGAGTGAAATGCATATATAACACAATACAATATAACTACCTTTCTCACAATCCATTCGATCTGGTTCACCCGATCTATTGCGTCGGCAGAATCCCAAAACTTGTCCTTCTCATCGTGCTCAGTACGGTCATACGGTGGCGAGTCGATGATGCCATAGCTATATTGCGACTTTCTCGATTCAATCATCACTTCTTTTGTAGTATCGTCGGGACTGACGCAGCAGCTCTCAAGTCCCCAAAGCGTTGCGCCTCGACAAACTGCAGTCCAACTGGATCGGTCAGGATTTAAGGTATAAAACAATACGGGTTGTGCTTACGGTTTTTGGCCTTGGAGTAGCTTAACCTTCGTCTTGTTAAGTCCTGACTTGAGGAGATCGAAGAGGTATGAGCTTTCCCCAAAACCACCTACAAGGAGCACCACCGTTGTTTTCTTCTGCCTTATGGCTTGTTGGATCTGCTTTTCCACAAGTTTCTGAACCTTTAGACAAGTCGGGCGGAAAACGTCATCCAACTTTTTTCTATTAGATGTTAGAAATTTATTCTTTTGGAATGAGACACGGATGCTTACGGTTTGAGGGCTATTGTGCCATCTTCGATACCATGAGGGATATTGTCCTCCACTCCACGCAGGTCGATAGTTAGTTTTCGGTTTTGTTCATACTGAAATATGGGCTTAATTCCCCAGTCGAAATCTTGCCTCATCAATTTTTTGGATTCTTCAGCAATATTACTGTACGCTCTGGGTCCTATTTGATTTTCAATATAAGCTTCGAATGCTTTATCTGGATGTCGAGACTGTTAGTCAAGCATTCAATCTGTTTCCTGGGAATTAGAAGGTCACCTATAAAAATCGAGCCACAGAAGCTTCCTAAGAATTCGCTAGTAAGCAATTTATCTTGGTTTAAAGCAATATTAAGCGTACCTTCGCCTACCGCAAATTCCTCTACCTTCAGATTTGGCAGCTTGAGGACCTCGTACGTTTTAAGATCCTAGGAAATAAAATTAGCGTGTTGCTCTTTGTTTCAAATGCAAGTTGCATCTTACGCATGTTCCTCCTCCAGCATCGCAGACAGTAATGATGTCCCCTACCTTCACTTCCATCTGTCTCGGCCCCTTGAGAACTGCCATCGCTGCTGCTTCAGGTTCCTGTACAAAATATATATTTTCCGGTAGCCCCGCCTTTCCCGTCAACTCCCTAATCTTGGTACTTGAGCCTGGTGCCCATATCGCAGGTATTGTGAAAATCACTCGAACGGAGTATTTAGTCATGAACTTGGAATCTAGTTGCCTGCGCAACTGGTCCTTTGTAAAGCCCCAGATGCAGCTAAGGTAATCAACAGTGACATCCTCCACCGTCTTGTTGTAAGTACTCAAGAGGTCCCTCAATATAGTTAGCTCCAAGATATCGGCAGATCCATTTTCTTTCAAGCTCTCCGGTTGGAGAAGAAGTTTGAACCACTTAAATTGTGCTGGTTCCTTTTTGTAGCGCTTCCTAATCGCACCAAACCCCCAGTCTAACACCTTCTCTGGATTATCGATGTTATATGTCACCACAGTTGGAACTTTGTGTGATGTCGGATGAGGAGCCGTTGGGTCTGGCCAGTTTCTGATGACATTGACTTTTCGCGCACCTTCGTTCACCGCCCATGACACCCCAGAATAGCTGAATAATATAGGACAAACGCCCACACATCAGTTTTGCTTCGTTGGCGGAATGACAGAGAGAGATAGGGGCTCACTTACGTTGTTCCAAAATCGATACCGATGACCAGTTCTCGTGGTGGCATTCTGAGAGCGCTCCAACGTGATCTAATAAATATGGATAAAAGGGAGACCTTGTATTCCATCCAGAAGGACAGTTGTGGCCGTATTTGAAAGAGATGTCTAGCTGGCGGAACATCCTGAATGATCGCAGCGGAATTAACTCTGATTGGCTGCGGTGTATATTTTGCGGGGTTCGCATCCCAAAGCTGTCACTTTTTCAATAAACCATGAGCCCGAGCTGTACTCGTGTTCGCCCTGATTTGCAGGCCACCAAGTTGCAGCAGACCACGTATGAACCACACTTTTGATGTGCTTTTCGCAAAACACTTGAAGTGTTATGACGTAGTCCACTGCAAGGTTGCTGAACTGCGATGCAGGACAAATATTCTTGTCTTTCCAAGTATATTCGAATTAATGATCTTTTGCTAGTGTGTAGAGCCAATAGCCGCTTCTTTTCTCTGACCTGTGATTAGATCTAAAGGTCGTTCACTCACCCAGTAAGTGTAGTCAAAAATGGTAAAGGATAAAAGGTCAGACGCTCCTGATCTGTGTATTGCGTGAGTGTCAAATGAAAGTCTGTGCACGTCAGCCTGCTATTTTTCTGTCGTTATTCGGGTCTTGTTATACCTAGACTGCGTATGTCATAGTATTTAGTAGTCTGGAACTGAACTTGAGAAGTCACGTGTGAATTCCTGACTAGGGTTCAGTTGGATGTTGGCAACCCGCTCTGCCTCTCGTTTCATTCTTCTTACTCTACTCTACCACAAGTACAGTAATGCGATCGCGCGCCTTGCTGATTCGGCACCGCTACCTACCAGAACAGGTTCGTGGGATTCTATCTACCATTCCAGCTCCAGTCGCGACCCCACCAACACCAACACCAACATCTTGCATTGATGTGCAAGCTAAAACTCCCCAACAACCGAAGCGCTGTCGTCCATTCAACGTCCAAGCATATATTATGCTGCATGAGAAATATGCAATGCAACACCCCACCTCACTCCTGATATACATGACCCGTCCAATTCGCCGTTGGTGAGGCTGTGTAACACATGTATGACAGAAGGTAATCATCTCCTTCTTTTCTGCAGTTCTGCAACCATGAAGAATCGAAATGAGCTCCCTCAAACCATAGTTTTCCAATTTCACCCCCCACACCCCCCCAACAAGCAAAAATATTCAGACCAAGCCAACACGAGGATTGGATTGTGTTTCTCTGCCCAATTTCCTGGTGCGGGCCGCCGTCTCGGACTCCTCTAACACCTGAACGAAGGTAAACAAAGTTACATTTAACCAATACATTGCACCCTTGCCTTAACCAAACACGTTCTAAACCCAGTACTGACCTTAAAGAGCCCCGGGAACACAAGAATCATGACTTGTCGCTGCTCCCCAGATATTCCCTGATCCGGCGTCGCGTCCATCATCGTCAAAGTAGTGAAAGTAGTGTTGCTTCCCTGGGCTTTAGGATTCGTGATAGTGAATGTAGCGTCGGTCTGGGTCTCGAATGCCCGTAAAATTCTATTCCTGGTTTGAAAGATGTTGTTTAGACCCACGTTGGCCTGTTCCGATGAGGCAGACTTGAGGGTAGCGAATTTCAGAACGGTGGGAAGGATCCGGTCCCGAGAACGCTCTACTTCCGCGTCTGTCAAGCAGCGTCAGTTTAGAATTGTCGGCCTTTACTGTAATTAAAAGTTTGCATACCTCGGCGAGCTTGTAGGAACGAGATGGTGTAACCGACAATGCCCTCGATTACTTTGCGGCGTAGCGATCGATCTTGCAAGATCGCAGACATGTCTTCTACGAGAACAACGTGCCGAATAAGTGTCTCGTCGGCTGTCATGAGCGGGTGGGCGGCAGGATCTGCTAGAAATTCGCTGCTCCACGTGTGCACCTCCTGGTACAACTGTTCGTATAGTCGCATGATTGAGGGGTCGTCCGACACCGATTCCGGACTTCCCCTCTGACCCCCTCCTCCACCATTTCCCGCCGCCGCCGCCGCCGTCGGTTTTTTCCCAAAACACACACCTTCGAGCTCGTCGGATCACCTTCGGACCCGGACTGAAACCGACGCTGCTCCCTCTCCAAAGCATACACTCTACGTCTGACTACCAAGCCCAAACTAAGCCCTTAAACAAGCTCGATGAAGCGACGGTTTCGGAAAGGTGGATATGTACGAGAGGTTGTATAGGTGACATCAACGGTAGCGAAGGCTTGAAGATGGTTGCCAAGCCAAAGTGCGATGGGGAGCTATCGATTCAAATTGTGTACTCTACATGAGTTCGCGCACACCTCTTCTTATAACCGAAAAACTGCCAGTTGCTTCCGATTGGGTTAGGGATCATATGTAGAGTACCAACAAGGGGCTGGTAAATATGTACTAGTACAAGTAAAACACACATCGGTTGTACCTACTGTGTGCTGTTCCTTATTATATAGTATGTAACCGGCGGCAAGGACCAGCCACTGCAACCCCTCTGGTATAAAATACACTTCCCAGCCACGCAGATAAATCTCTTCGCAACGATGATGGGACAGGTCTCCGAAATTACGCGAAGGGTTACAGTTACCAAGGTCAGCTACCTCCTCCATTTCCCAGGCGTCATCGCCACTTGATTCTTCATATATCACTCACGAATCCGAAGAAGAAAAGTCCGTGGGTATCTCGTCTCATCAGTAATTCAGACCCACTTTATCTCATATCGTATCAGAGGGCCAGCTTGTTCATGTGCAAGGGGTAGCCGTTATTTGGTGTTTCCAGCCTGCCGCGAGCACAATGTTTCCTTGGTTGTTTACTTGTTTCTATGAGATGAGAATGTTAGCACACGTGATAGTGAAGAACTTTCCCGTTTGATAGATCATCCACTTTAACCATTCTAATCGTTCTAACGCTTCTGATAGGAGTCTGTAAAGCAAATACCCCCGCTTTAGGAAGTGCAATTTCGGGGATTTTTGTCCCGTGACCATATTGTAATGTACCTAATTAATGGTACTCTAACACGAGGCACTGTATCATGATCGATGTTATAATGAAGCGCTGAACGCACCTACCCTATAGGTACGACCTTCTGAAATGACAGAATTTAGTCCAGGCACGAGAGCCAGATACAACTTTGATAGGGTACCAAAGTAAAATGACAGGATATATCCAGCGGTAGGAATGGAGGCTACGAGTGGAGGAAATGGGAAAAGAGTATTAAGCCTGCTGGTTAACATCTGTTAGTGGAACAAATCCTATGGAGAGAAGTTGTGGGTATTACAACCGCTCGATTGATGATAAGATAATTAAGTTAAGTTCATGCGTACATCAGTACCGCCCTTCCCAGTGAAGTCAATGACCGATGATGTACCTATCTCATCTGTGATTACAGCATGAACTTAGCCTAATTAAGTCAATGACAAGAGAGATCTGTGAGACGGTCAGTATTAACCTGATTATATCATGTCTGATTGTCTCGCACCAACCCCTCACGTGATACGGCTCCATTCGTACCTCATTACTCCAATCCTGGGAGGCGGCTGGGGTTTAAGTGGCAAAACGAGGGACGAGTGATAGCCACGTGACCCCGGTAGGATCGCTTTATCTGGCTGGTGCGAGACAACATGTCTGAATGGACATCGGAAGCACAGCATATGCAATTCGGCAAGACACCATCATGAAGCGCTGATAGTGCTAGAAGTAGAGAAAGTCAGGATTTTATCCCCTGAAGTGATGACATCGACTGAATACGTATATGTAACGTCGCGCGTTGTATCGATTGGCCATCTACCGTGTAAGAGCCGCCACCAATGTTCCTGCGCGAGTCTGTTGCAGGCTGCAGATTGATATTAATTGGTTTCATAGGTATTTGGTCAATATCACCACTGCAGAATTGCCTAGTCTGTCAGCTGGCGCTAGCCCCAGCGAAAAAAAGCCGGCTGACAGACTAGGAATTGCCATCAGATCTTGCTTGTGGTATACCACCAAAAATGCTCTGTATCGTTGCAGCATGCACTAAATGTATTTTACATTTAAGTACATTTTTCACGTCCTCGACTTTGCGGTAGAGTAATCCTATATCCCTAACAGTTAACGCGGGAAGTTCTCCGGTAAAGAGAAGATTGACTGTTGGCTGTCTTGTACATACATCTCTCTACCGGTCTACCCTCCCTCCACAAACTACTACTGAAGCTCTCTCTTGTAACCGGTAATCTCACCGGCCTGCCGTAACCTTGTACACGTGCTAATGACAAAATTGTGGTGGCCACGGCAGCCTGTTTCGATAGCGTTTGCCTTGGTTGCTGCTCTTTGAGCGTGATTGGCACACTACAGCCTGTGGTAGAAAAGATCGCATGTCCACCAAACAGATCCCGGTATGCCCACTTCAATATTTTCGAAACTTACATCCGTGAATGTTGCGATGTGGACAGTTACCACAGTATACCCAGGGTGTACACGTACACATCGGCGAAGCATTGGATCAATTTTCAAAGAGCTATCCTACTGGAGTCATTTTTAATGGTTGACCTGCGAGTGTGTATCGCGGGCTTCACGCATAGAGGGCCGCGAAGATGCCAGTAGAACCAATCAAATATTTGTATGATAGATACAAAACAAAGGGCATTTCCTCTGATAGATATGTCTACAGACGCCAAGACTATACCGATCATGTAACTCCTCTCACGACACTGCGATAACTTGAGACTGTGCTCGGATTATTCTCCTCTCCCCAAGTGTTGAGGGGCCGTTCAGCAGCACTCTGTCATCTGCCCACGATACCAGATGCATAGATAGAACTGGTTGTCGAGCTAAGTCGCCGACATGTTGGGCATGTTACTGCGGCGTAACAATTGTTCCGTTTCTGAACAGCAGTGGTGGTGATTCGGGCCACGAACCTGTCGAGGTTTTTCGCTTCTAATTATAGGCGGTTGCACCACCATCAATGTCTACATGTCCACTAAATTGTCTCGCTTCGGGGCTGCAAAAAGAGTGAGATACGAAATCGGATTGCGAGACAACCCACCAAGATGGGACTCAAGATGACATCTATTGACGGAAGTCCCCGTATTTATTTTAGCCTATGCGAAATTCCCCGGGATCGACGAATGTAGCATGCTGGGGGTGTCACCGTCAATCATAAAGACATGTGGCCAGGAAGATGTCGATCGGTTCTCGCCGCTGGTACTCTTATCTCCGCGAATTTAAGCAGACGGACCGATCCATCCGCGGCCTGTTTGATTTGCTTAGGGTGTGGGTGGCTGGTTGCATAACACCAAGTGCATGCTTGGGTGCTGATACTTAGTTGTATTTCATTTAAAGGAGTGATATTTGACCCTACGATCGTCGTATTTCAGACCTGTTGCGGTCGGCCCAAATGGCTCAATGGCCACTTCACACAGGTCAATCGTTTTTTGGTTCCATCTGAGGCACTTATAAAGTTTCCCTGTAATTGCTGATTCTGTCACAACAATTGATGGTCTCGGAGTGTGTACACTTCGAGGCTAAATATGTACTTTACTTAAGCAGGTAAGTACTTAAGTACCAATACTTGTGATAGTATCGGAACATTGTAGTTCCCATGGTTGATAGCGTAATCTCAGCCTCGTGCAACGAATTAGGGTTGATGATTTTGCTTCCGAGACAAAAACAGGCCTAGCATCGAGGATCTCCCGCAGAGCCTCAGGTTGACACGATTCGTTATTTTTGTGGTGCTTGCAGATTGCATACCCGATGTCAGCAACAACTTCTATTCGCTTTCGAGGCTAGATGGCAATCTAAGGGAGCTGGAAACATGGTGAATAAAGCAACGTAACCTCCTATACAACCTGCATGTACTACAAAGTAACAAGTTAGACCGGATTATGCAGTATGTGAGCTCACGGAGCTAGTGATGGGAAGTTGAAGTCGAACTTAGATAATTCGGCCCTGCAGATCAGATATTGTGGTGGCAGAGGGGGTTCGGACAAGATTTTGGCTGTGACAATTTTTTTCAACATCAATTGCCTGTTCGTATTCTCAGATCTTCTGACCGCTCGCAAGCTCGAAAGGCAAAATGAAGCGGCTGGTATAGGAGCGCATCGAATACCCAAAAGTGGGCGGAAGCTGCAGTAAAATTTCTTTGTACGAGGCGTGATGATGTCGAAGCGTCGTGCTCGGTACCGGTACAGTAGTCTCATGCAAGTAGTAATAATTAATAAATGCTGTAGAGACCGACATGGGTGAACATCGAAGTTATCTTCGGCCGACCTTTAGCACCGAAGGCATAATAACAAAGTCCGGGCGAAAGTTAGGCTGGTTCTGCCCACGTAATCATACTGTACCGACAGATGCGATTGGTGCTGCACAAACAGTTGTAAGAAATAGGGGTTTTTTTACGTTCCCTATCTGTCTTAACTGTCCGAATACGCAATGAGCATCATTCAAAAAAGGGCTGAAAAAGTTATAAGTTTGCTAGCAATTTAATACCGATACATCACGTTAAAAAAAACCCTCTTTCTTTCAACAGAAGCTTTACTCTAGAAGAGAATTCATCTTAAAGTTTGAGATTTGAGAGAATAGCACATGTAGATGATGTGGAAGGTCAGCGCGAGAAGGATACAATAAGATGATCCAATTAGATAAGAAATTGTATGATGAGAATTAACGTGTTAGACCGGGAAGTAAATCAGATCTAGTAGTGAATCAGTCCCTGCGCTCGAGAACCAGCCGTCTTGACAGACAGCTTGCAAGCGACGAGAAATTCTGGGAGCGAGAGCAAACCACTAAATTTTGAGCGATTTTCCACCACATCAATACAAACCTTATAAAATCCATGAAATATAGCGCGTCAGTGATGCATGCAAACCCATATTCTACCATCCTTTTGGAAATTTTTGAAGTTTCTTTTTTTTTATATGGCAAGGCGACCTCAGTCATCACGACAGAATCAGCAGCAAACTCTCCTCCCAACACAAATTTTCGACCCTGAAAGCACCAATCAATCCAGCACCCCTAGTTTACCCACTTTACTATTACACAGGAATTTTTATATATTTATCATGGATTCTCAGAGTGATTCACTACCAGGTATATATTTGCAGCAAATACCTAGACGTTGTCTTAGCCTCCTCCCCCCTAGTCGCACAGCAAAATTGACCTCCAGAAATGGAGTGTCGGAACTCATCTTCCATGACCCGAGTACTCTAGTCTAGAGCTTTAAATTGACTTCACCTCACTCATTATCCGTACGTACTAAGTACGTACAACAGTGAGTAGTATCTCCTCCTTAAAGAACAAATTCTATCTGTAACTTTTCAGCTATGAGCAATAAACGATGACGTTCCAACCTATTTACGGCACACGATAGCGCATGGTATCGAGTGTTTACCACTGACAATCCACCTAGTGACTGCTCATGATGAAAGAGCTTTTGGTAATTCCCGATCCAGGCGAGCAGATACAAATACAGTCAATGGACTCTAGTTTACCTCTGTTATCACACTGTACGCCTTCATTTAGGATGTCAGGCTGCAATACCGAGGGAGAACGTACCTCCCTATCTCCTTCTTCAAACCAGACCGGCACGGCGGTCGATTTCGATCCATGTAAACCAAAATTCGCGTTACGGAGCACGCCGGCGGGTACCACTCTGATGAGACAGTATTTGCAGGCAGTTACATGGATAGTTACCGTATGAAAAATTGCAATTTTTGCAGACAGACGCAAGTCGGGCGTTGGGATAAAACAATCGAAGAACGGTCCCCTGACCGCCATTGAACGCAATGGTGACAGTTCAACAACAGTTCATCCCAATAGACTAACTTGCGTCCGTCTGCAAAATCTCACATTTTTTCTTACAGTAGGGACGTTCAGTTACAATCAAAATTCATGAATAGGGTGTACCTACCGGTATATTATTGGTCGGAAGGAAGGCTGCTCCAGTGGTTGTATAGTGCATAGAGTACTCTGTGTTGCAGTATCCCCTACAACGCCCTATTTTCTCAGATTTGTTGTATTTCCTGTTTGGGATGCCAATCATGAAATTTGGCCAATCAACGTTAACGTGCACAGCCTTGACATTGATCGACCAATGAGCGCACAGGGCTGAAAATGCACAAATCCAAGAATACTGTAGGGGATACGTTAGCAGCGATTGTCACAGAAGATGGTACAAATATGACCTATGAATAAGCATCATCGCCAATATCTTACGTTATAACTTTACAAACTCTGGTTCACCCGTTTATATTCATTGATGCCTCCACCATCGTCCCCTCTGCATCTACCGCATCGGGGGTATGCACATCTCCAGCCTCTACTGCAATCTTAAGCGCCCATAATGTTAACGCTTCTGCACACTCCACATCTTCGTCCAGTGTTTACACCGGCTCTCAGCCTCACCGATAGTATTGCCTCAACATACACTATTCGAGCGCTGTTGGGAATATGCTGTCCAGAATAAAACAATTCTCTCGCTCCCATTCGTGTTGGTTTTGCGATACCTAGATTGGCATGATAGGACCAGCGAAGCCAGGGATTGGTTCTTGTTTGGAGGATTCGGATAGACATCCATTCAATGATAGTGGAAAAAATGTCCCTTCTGCACGTTTAAACAAAGCAAAAGATTAAGCATTACAAATTTCAAACCTCGATGTTTACAGCACCAACCCTTGGTTTCGAACCTTGATTTCAGCACCTTGTGTTTACAGCACCAGTTAAGTTAGGCGTCAGTTCGTATTTATTGGAAGGTCCGAGCCCTGATCATCTAAAGTAATCTTGCTTGCATTTCGCCGAGTGAAGCGAAAAGTCTGGGCACGAGAACATATCTAAAGCAAAGTTTCCAACAACCCACCCGGTCAGTTTTTTTGGCTCTAAGGTACAAAATGTATAGTTTGAATGCTACGACAAATTTGTGGCGGCAAGTACACGGCTCCGGTAGTGTGATTTGTCGTGTGATGTGTTGCGACAATGCCGCTACGTATACCATACAGTATAAGCACCATCATCCAACTCACACGATATTATTTTTAACACGAAACTTTCGTGTGATTCACATGCTATGTGGTTTAAATCCCACTACCATCGCCACTACTCCCACCTGCTACTAGAACTATAGCTAGAGGTAGCAAACGAGATAGGTGAAATAGTCACGAAGTACCTAGAAATAGTAGAACTTAGCTGTTGTTCAATACTATCTCCACCTCCTACTCTCACAACCACTACTACTATTATTCAATAAACAGCTAATCATGAATGAGTGCACGTACAACTCTACGTACGTACGTATATTTACATGACATTACTCCAAATTACTCTTCGTAAAATTGTAAGAGGTAAAAGTGCAAACTCCGTAGCTGTATCTTTAATAATAAACTATCAGTGCAGTTTTGAAAACCTCAACACCAAGTTGAAATCTCATGATACTTCCATAGAGTTCTGCATGCAGTGTCACTCGCTGTGTGGGTAATTCAAACTGTTGAAATATGGAAGGGGAGAATCGTGTGAATAGACTTAAGATACAGAGACTGAAGAGCAGGAGAAAGACTCGAGATATATACAAGGTAGTTGGGTGCCTTATGCCCTACCGGCTATGTGCCTTGACATCAGCTCAGCTGAAGCTCAGCTCGGTCAGGTTCATGCAACACAAACTACAGTTGTGTGATCTACACTCTATATGGGATCTCGCTCATGGTAGTGTAATTTACACCTTGAAAAGTGGTATTTATTCCATAAATCCCAGTGTGATGTGGTTCTCACAATAGTTGTGGTGCCATCAACATTGTAGCATGCACGCTACTACTAATTATAATCAGATTTAGTGTAACAACAGTGGTACAACTACCAAATCAATAGCACAATGATTGCTATCCTAGGATTGTTGTGTAATTGAAACTACAATCGCACTACATTACTCTCATATCATGTGTTTTACACTATGAAAGCCCGCTTGTGGTTTAATTCACACTACACCACATCAAAATTTGTACCCTAGGGTTGGTGAGGAAAAGATTGGTCTCTTCTGCACGTCCAATCGGAAAAAAGAGAGTTCACCACAAGTTTCCAACCTCGATGTTTATGGTGCCGGTACCAACGTTGGGTTTCGAACCTCGGCCTGGCGTTTACAGCACTATGCGACTCCTAGCATAGTAAGGCGTTAGTTCTTTGTTGGAATATTTTGATCCCGACCATTCCAACAATGCATCCTTGTAACACTTGGGGAGAAAATGTACAGAACACGATACTTGATGCCACAGAGGCCCCGTCCGAAGAGACCCTATTTTAGTTTCCTTGCTTGGGCGTTCGGTATCAAAACAAAAAGCTCATCCGAAACATGGCTCTCGGTACAGTATGTATACCATGTGCGTGTCGACGTCGACTTCTAAACGGACAAAAGAGAGCACGCTACGAGGTTCAAACTTTATGTTTATAGCACTTGTGAACTGTGATGTTTACAACACCAGCACTAACATTGGGTTTTGAACCTTAGTGTTTTCAGCACTTATAGCACCATGCACTGCCATGGAAGCTAGGTATTGATTCTTGTTTATTGCCAACTCGGACGCTAGTATTCAACTTAAACAATTTAATGGCCAGTGCATCTATATATAACCATCCACCCGCAAAACGTCCCGTACACTCTCTGCGCGCCCGGTTCTTTTGGCTGAGTATCTACCTCTCTGCCTTCTACCAGGACTATTGCCCGACTATATACTTGAGGTTCCCACAATGGTCGAAACCGCATCGTATGGTGATCCAATGCTGCATCTAGTTGTGCTAACTAAATCTATAACATCGCGACCTTTGGACAAGTACAATCCCAGCATCTTTCGATCAGAGAGTAACTATGCATACGGTTGAATTCCGCGGGAAGCAATACAGCCCGCTCGACCCAGCACCTGCGGTCCTTCCAGGGTTGGATACCTTAGCATCTCGGAGTATTTACGCCTTCGCGGCGAAGGGAGTTGTGTTGAGATCGACAATATCAGCCGAAGAGCCCCTATTTAGGGCAGAGAACGACTTCTCGACTTCCGTCCCATCACACACAACCCAACCAACCCCAGCCCTAATCACCATACATCCTACCCATCACACCACCACACCACATCACAGTCCAAATCAACAGAACGTAGTTCACTATCCCCAATTTGCATCTAAGAAATACCCTTCCCTCCATCTATGTATATCTTTCTCCTCCTTTCCTTCTTTTCCACGTACAAACTAAAAAACCTACTCAAGCCATTAAAAAAAAACGAGCGTATTCAAGCCAACAAAAGCACAATGTCCACACGCACACAGAAAAAAAAGCTACTAGAAAAAAACGCCGGTATATCAGGAGGAGTGACTTGTAATAGGTTTGTTTTGCTCTACTTCCATCCTCCTCCCTCTTCCCATATATGAAAAGAAAAGAAAACCCGATACACAAAACAAATGGACTAGGAAACAAAACAAAAAACAGCCCAATACACGTTGTTTGTTTGCCCAACTATCAATCACTCGTGATCATCCGGATTGGAGAACAGACCTAAACGCATGCGATGGAACTGTGACGGGTTAGCTTTCAGAGCCGCAGGGTAAGCATGGAGAAGCTTACCCATGGCAATTTCGGGATCACCACCCCAAGCACGGCCATGCAGTTGATGGTGAAATACGTGAGGTCGTAATGGGTGTAATGCGTGCTCATCAGGAATCTATTCCTACATATTAGCCGTGATCTTCCGAACTTTGAGCTTGGAGCACTAACAGTAATATTGGCACGGTCAACAGAAACTTCTTTGTCGGAGTGTACTGATCCCCGTTGTCGATCTGCTCCCACATGTTCAAGCGGTCGTATGCTCCAGAGTTGAACTCAAACGGTATGCCCTGCACCCAATGGAACATAATATACGAGCCCTACGCGTGTCACCGTTAGACTTCGTATTCATCGACTGAAGACGTGATGCAACCTACAGCCATGTAAGAAATGTTTGTCAATGTCCAGCTTGTCTCCTGCGAGACGCCCGGCACCGAATCATAAAATATCTTGAGGCATGCGATAAGAACAATGTGTATCGTCCAGGCGCCTATATTCAATAATTAGTCTCAATCATATGTGTACGACCAACACTTTCCAACCCCAACCCGCGGAAGACAGGTGACGGCAACGGGTGACACGATACCTTTCGAGTTAACCCAGCTCGCGTTCAAGTTCGGGAGAGCGGCCTGATCGGAATGTTGCTCGATCGTCTCGGCAGGTTCGAGGTAGATTATCGAACTCGAGCGGCGACGTCGGTGCGCGTCCGACGACATGTCGCCGGCAAGAGGGAAAGTGCGGGGGATGAGAAGGGAAGGAATTTTGAATGCTGGTGGTGGGGGACTGGAGCTGTTGTCCACTTAGTTGGATGTGGAGAGATGTAGAGGCTACGTTGACGGATTTCGTGGTGGTGTTACGCGAGATGCGGAGGGGTCGCGGTGGAGGTGGTGGTTGTGGTGGCGGTGGAGGTGGTGCTGGTTGAAGGTTGATTCGACAGGTGACGAAGCCAAAGTAAGGCGGCAGAGCTAAAACGGGGAGAAGGCCGGGATCGAAAGAAGGAAGGAACGAATGCAACGAATGCAACGAATGAACGAACGAATTGAAGGTCGCGAAAGAAAGCGCAATCAGTCAATCAATCAGCAAGTGTCGAAGTGAAGCGCCAGTAGTACTCGTCGGCGATGCAGCTTGGTGGTGACGACGGTTGTTGGAACAGGAGGGACGATTCGGGACTGCTATAGAAAGGGCGGGTAAGCCCGTCAAGCCTGTCAGCCGCATCGGTCCCAGCACTCTGAGCATGGAAGAGCAGGTCTATAAATGCATAGCATTCAAGGAAGTAATATTCTATCGCAATATTCAAATTCGAGGGTTCTGGTGTCATAGAGAGAGACGCGCAGTGACATTTCATCCCCTGGACGAACGAAGCCCTGCATAACTGCACCTACGTGCTAAGCGACCTCTCTGTCTTTCTCTGTTCTGAATCTTTCACTCTCCACTCCCTAGCAGCAAGGTCACTGCTTCCTGTCTCAGTCCTCTCCCTTCACCGCACGATCCGATTATAACCTTCGGGACATTGCATAGTCTTGGCGCCGCAAAGTCTGTCTCTCGACATGTCGGACTCGCAACCCCCCAGGCTCCAATTCACCGCCATCAACCCAACCTCGCCCCCGATGGCCCGCAAACGCCTACGCCCCGACTCCCCTCCCCCTCCCCAATCCGATGACGAGGAAGGCGAGACCCCCTCCACGGCAAGCAATCTAGCCGCCGAAGCGGAAGCGAGAAGGGCTAAAAAGCATGCGGAGAAGAGAGCGTGCAAAGCGCGAATGCAGGCCTCGTCATCCGTGTCCTCTGCATCCTCCTCCTACGATGGCGAGCCTGCAATATTAGATCTTATAGGCGAGGAATCGGATCAATCCGACGACAGCATCCAGCACAAGTACTTTCAGCCGTACCAATTCCCGTCGATGTCGCGCGAGGAGGACAGGATGATGTTCGACATGGAGGAGCGCGAGATCCGGATCTACCCTGCGCCGCCACCATCTGCACCGCCGGCCGTGGACAGGGTATGTACCGTTTGTTGCTCACCTGGACATTCCAGTGCGACGTGTTCTGAGCTACTGTGTCAACATTGCGGCAAACACAATAAACACTTTTCCCGCGCCTGCCCGAGTCTCCGCGCCTCCTCTCCCTCTTCTACTTCAAGCCGGTCTACCTCCCCTCCTCCTCCTCCTCACGCCGAATACGATTGGCGCTCCGAAACCCCTCGCTCCATGCCGGCGCAACGCGGCATCCTAAAAGCGTTCTGCTACAACTGCGCCGGTGCAGGCCACTACGGCTACGACTGTCCCGACATCAGCCGTCACCGTCGTGGTGTGCCGGGTATCTTCTCCGGCGCATTCGCTTTAGAATATGTCTCCGAAACCGACACGCGCTCTTTACCCGAATACAACCGCGCCACTAAGACCCTCAAGGTGTGCAAGATCACTAGCTTCGGACGCAGCGCGCGCGCAGACGAGATCGCACAGGGGCTGTTTGATCCGTTCCGGGAGTACCGGATGAGCTCGGAGGGGAGGAGTCACCAGGCTTACACGAGCGAGATTCGGAATTCGATGTATGGGAGGGGTGGCAGTGGTGGGATGGGTAGGGGAGGTGGTGGTGGACGGGATCCACCGTCGAGACATTATGCACCGTCGAGACAAGGCGGGCGGGATGGTAGTAGGGATACTTACCGACCCATGCCGTCTTCGGCCGCAGCGAACTGGAGGCAATATAGGAGATAGCCTGTCAGCGGATATGCCATGAGATTTAAAAGGGTTGTTTACAGCGCAGGAAGGGCGTTTAGGTGTTTCCTTTTTTTACGCTGTTTTTTTCTGGGAAGTAGATAAGGTGGATATGTAAGATACGTGATTGCTGATGAACCGTGACTGCGAATATAATGTCCCGCCGTTTACCACTCATAAGTTAGTATTCGTCATGAAATTTCTGATGTTTAGTTATTATCTACAAGTTACGGTGGCGGCTTCGCCGCCCTTTGGAGGTACCCAGATAGATCATCTCCAGCTCAACTCCTAGGTATACCTTACCCCTGGCTTTCAAGTGCTTGGAGGGTAC
>Ga0307515_10004470_pt1 | contig 28933 bp, 35 predicted proteins | sample 17_EM_MG_FD_194513 | JGI IMG/M metagenome (GOLD analysis project Ga0307515, IMG submission 194513) | Populus trichocarpa ectomycorrhiza microbial communities from riparian zone in the Pacific Northwest, United States - 17_EM | ecosystem: Host-associated > Plants > Roots > Unclassified | place... | reverse complement strand
CCTTGAGCCTACCAATCCAATCAAGGTACGATGGTAGGCGTTCTATGTATGCAGCTGGGTGGAGCTCGTGATAGACTGACTGATTCCATTCACTTCTTTCAGTTCTCTTCTGTCGTCAAATATTCAAGCCTACCGAAGCACAGCTCGCCCGACCGGGTAGCAGGGGTGGGGGGGAGACGGACCGTTCTCTAATTCTAAAGCTGCGGTTCTGGGTCTGCTGCGACGGTGTTTTTGCGATCAACATCAGATCCGTGAGTTCGCTCGTGCCGAGTCTGTATACGTGGGTAGCGGGAGACAGTCTTGAAAATTACTCGTTTTTTTGTTTTGGGAAAAACATTGCGTCACCCTAATTCAAAACCGCCTGCCGCGACGTTCTAACCCCCAAGACGGGAGGTGGTCTTCGATTCAGGGAACACTCCACTCACCGGTCGCCAGCTTGACCACCGGCAAAGCATTGAAGAGATTTGGAATTTTTGAGTTGGAGTTCCGAGATTCTCACTGTGCCAGTTTTTTTTTGGTTTACATGTGCAACCTCGGAAGTAGCTTGAAAGTTTGTATTGTTGCGGTTCGTTACAATAGATCAACCAACAAATTGACGTCTGCCACCCCACCACCACACTCGCACTACGACCACTGCCTCTGCCATGTCACCAAACGACCAGGATACCCATCTGATGAGCATACCATGTGCATCATACGCCTAGCCCATGGCAGATCACACCCGTATCAAGTTTTCCTAGGAGTCAGGCTCCCAGGGATCCTCGGCGAAACATACCCTGCTACCCTACCGACGTTCCTTGTTGCCACCCGCATTCAACTTATCTCTTTAAGTCCACTCCCTCCCATGCGTACGTCTGTCCGCGCCATTCAGCCCAGATCATCCTAGTTCATCATCAACAATCCATGGGCTTACGATCGCGATCGGTCACTACGGACGGTTTCGCGTGGCGTGTCGGCAAGTGTTCGGGAAGTCGACTTCAACAGATTCAATTGTTCGTTCTAGAAAAAGGTACGGGCAAGTTCGACCGGGCGTTTCCCACAGGGGGGCTGTCCAGAAGATGGAAAGCCAAGAGTGTACGTTCCCGAGATCTCTCACAAGTACTTCCCGCCTTTGTGCAATCGACACCTGAAGAACGTGGCAATCTGTTTCCTTGACTTTTTATAAATGGAGACTTTGTCAAACGATGGCCGACATAAACCGTAGCACTCGTCAGAGACCAGCCGGCGAGTGCCCACAGACGCAGGACGGCGGAAATTTTCGTCCCATGGCCAACCAATAGGCAGGGGCGGTGAAATCACTAATGTTCTTTTTATTCCCACGAAGTTCCACGCAGGCGAGGTTCACGTTCAGGGCCTTGTGGTCATGACACACAAAGCGAAAACACAACAGGGGTGATATACGGTGATATCGCATCGACGTACAAAGCTACTACAAACAAACAACTGAACGGGAAAGAACGTGAAATAGGTGCGTGCGTGGAAGGGTCGTAACGGGTAGTCGTGAATTCGAATGCAGAGAGGAAGAGAAGATAACTAATCGAGACAGAGAGCGAGGAATGAATACGTGTGTGCTAGTTATACGGAATATACGAGTAGGTGGGGGGTGTCCGTGGTCGCGGGTGAAAGTGTAATGAAAGATGAAGCAGGATCAGGCGTAAACGGTGTGGCAGCGGGAGAAACCGACCGACAACAAGGGAGTAGAATGCCTTAACGTACCGAGAACGAGAGACCAAGGAAAACAATGAGACGAAGATGATGGGGATGAGGTCTATGTTGAATGCAGCGGGAGGGAGAGCAGAGGCGGAGATAACGATCCCAGTCCGACTCGTCATACAGAATCCAACGAGCCAATTTTTCTCGAATCTGGATTCGCGACGAACAACGGCTGATGCGGCGCGAGTCCGTACTTGACCGCCTCCCTCTTCGATTCCATCCTCTCGAACGCTTTTATCCTTGACGCAACCATCCCACCACCGTCACTCGATGTTGTACGTCCCGTAGCAGGCGGAGGTTTCGTTGGCGTCACGATCCTAACGTTCAGAGACCCCTCGTTTTCGTGGTCTCGGGCTCCAAACTCCGTCGGGCTGGTGACAAGTTTGATCGGATCTTCTCCTGCACCCCAAGAGTGTGTTGAAGATTCTGTAATGTCCCGTTGAACAATGTCCATTCCACCGATCTTCTCGAGCACTTCCGTGTTTGTAGTTTGCAAACTCGAGATCGACTTTCCATGTGCAGTGCTGGAATATACCCGTTCGTGGGGTGGTGTTGTCGCGGACCGTTTCAGCTTCGTCACCTGAGCGTCGTCGCCCCCATAATGAAGGCGGTTGCTAGAGAGCTTCGATTCCCCACTACCTTGTCTTGATGGGTCCCGTAGTGACTCTGGCGAGTTCTCCTCGATCGCGACGAGCCTCGGCGCTGGGTTTGGATCTCGGAATTCTGTGACGAGAGGACCCATGGACGTTTTCCCCGAGAAACTCCCGCTCCTCATTCTGTGGTTCCTTCCACCTCCCACTCCATGACTACTGGCATCACTCGCTGAACGATCCAAGAACGCCGACTTGGAAAACCGTGACCACCAACTGTCCGATCGCTTCACAGATTGGTAAGGGGTAGGGTTTGCGTCAATCAATGAGGATTTCGTCAGAGTGGGCGAGGCGGGTTGATCGTGTCGAATTGGGGAGTCGTTTTCGTGGCCACTGCTGTTGCCGAGACTCCATGAAGTGTTCGTCGCTGGGTCGGTCATCAATTCTCCTTGGGATCGGCCCGTGGTGCTGAAAGGGCTCCACGGGTACTGGTCTGATTCCGAGGATGGTCCCGAGCTCTGGTATGAAGGTATCTCGAGGACGGTCGGTAAAGCGCCCATGGCGACATCACCCAGGGTGGTGTGAAGATCGTTTCCTGGATGGTGTTGACTCAGAAGGGATTGCGGTGGGTTCTCGTCCAACGTGCGGTCCAGTTCCAGTTCACCACTCCCGAGGGAATGGGCGTCCGAGTCGCCGTCCCGATAATGGCCAATCTCCTCGTCCTCGAAGGGATCTCGATAGTCGTGATGAGTCTGGGAAGCGAGCAAGGACCATTCTGATGATCCCATTGATCCACCTTTAGGCCCGGAAGCATTTCCTTCATGTGAGGGCGTGAGGGCAGCCCGGTCAGAAAACGGATCTTTCTCCCTCATCGAACTGTTTCTGGAACCCTGGAATGAACCATCGTTACTCGGCGCCCGTATAGACGTCACAGGATTGGCGCCGAAGAGTGCACCAACAGAGCGGAGTGATGCCCAGGAGTGCCTCATGAGTAACGCCGGCTTTTCCATAAATGAACTTGTACCGCTCGCATCCCTCACGTGTGAATGATCGTTGAAACGTCTCGTGTCTTCGTCAGCGAGCATATCACGCCGTTGAGGTGAGTTACGATCCCCGATAATACCGCCAAAGAGGGGAACGCGGCGCCGAGCTACGGCCGATTGCGCTACCGGTATCGCGGCTGCCCCTTGTGTATTTTCATCGTCCTCAGAGGGGCGAATCATGTGGAACCGACCGTTCCCTGAACGGCGACGACGTCGAATGATAACCAGTGCGACGATCGAGGCAACCACAAGGGCGAGGGTCCCGAGGATGACTCCAACGACGATTGCGGTGATACGGGAGCTACCAGTTGGCGCGTTCCCACCACCTCCGCTCCTGGTTGGTGCGGGAGTTTTAGTCTTGGAACTTTGGGAACTCGTCTTTGTAGTGGTAGATACGGCACTCGACTGTAACGTCGATGGGGTGGGGGCGAAGGTATTGATCGGTGCGGAGGAGGGTGGGGGTGGTGTGTAGGTTGAGGGCCATGTTCCTGTGGATGGGTCGTACACTGCTATCGGGGTCGGGGCTGGACCACTTTCACCGTATCCTGGGCTTGCTTTCAGTAACTACGCGCTAGAGCGGTTGGACGTCATACACACCAAACCCAAAGATGATGACCGACCCGATCGCCACAAGCATATGATCCCGTCTTGGACCCAAAGCCGAGAGTGAATCTACCTGAGTCCAGGCCATAGGATCCTTCGTCGTGTCCAATATCCAACCGTCACTATAAGCCGTCTGCAAGACAGCGTCGGATCCACCGTGAATTAGGATCCTGCCGTCTGACAGGACGACAGCAGCAAAATTACGTCTCACAGGGGGTAAAGTGGTGGTGTCAATTCGGACCAAAGACCACAAAAAAGCGTCGGCCCAGGTATTCAAGGTCCAGATGGTCGAAAATGGGAGCAAGGTGCCCTGGGATTGGCTGTAGCCCCCGCAGACGAGCAGAGAACCGTTTGGTAGTACAAGGGAAGTGTGGCCGTACAAGTCTGGAGGCCCGTTCGCGGTTGGTAAAGGTGTGAAGGTTGGACCCCGGTAATCGAAGACCTCGTGCTGGCTAAGTGCGGTCTGGGAACCATCAGCCTTTTGACCACCGATAATAAACACCTTCCCCCCGGAGGACGAAGCGGAGTGGAAAATTCGTCTTGAAGGCTCGTTTGCCCAACCCTGGGGTTCGTTCACCCACGACAGGCTATCGGGATTTTGAGTATTTACCGTCCAAGCCGAGTCCGGTCTGTCGGAGAGGACAATACCAGAGTTCGGATCAGGTTGGCCACCGAACAGGAGCATATGCGAAGCGTCGTAAGCGGATAGTGAATGAAATGCCATGGGGGGACCTTGGCAACTAGTGTTGTTACCACAGCCGGTTTGAATGTGCCATGGGGGGTTCGAGAGATCGAAGGGTTGACTGAGGTCGAGTCGAAAAAGATCGTTGGTGTTTGGAGCAGAGGTGTAGGAGAATTGGTTGTAGCGGTCTGTTTTTCCACCGTGTACCCAAAGGGTCTCTTGGATAATAGCGTGTGCTTGGCCCCATCTAAAAGAATCGTGAACGTGGGTGGCTTTTTAGGCAGGTTGTTGCGTACCGTGGGGTGGAAAGATCTTGGGCGGAGGTGTCGCAAAAATGTGAGGATAAAGAGAGGAGGAAGATCAGGGAGGTGGAGATTGAAGGAAGCATGGGTTGCTCGTGAAGAGGAAAGGAGAGTGGATCGTGAAGAAGGTCGTTATAGGATACGGCAAGAGGTTCGAGCTGTTCGGAATAGAGGCTGATCAACTCCACTCCACCTCCTGAGCCGCACAGCACAGCCACTAACCTCACTTCGAATTCGAGATATCGGCTAATCCACTCAAATCACCCCTGTGTCGTGCCCGTCAACGACCGTTCAAGTGACAGTTTTCTCGTCTAGGGTGTCAGATTCCAACCGCAGGCTGATTCGAAGTGATCTCCTACTTATCTCCGTGTTCGAATTATCCCGAGGGCGACACCCCCCAAGCTTAGGAGAAAATAAATATGGACTTAGCTGTGTCATTCCCGTCGATGGGTTCTATAGTGTAGCGGTTATCACACGGGATTCTGACTGATCGTTACTTTCCCGTAACCCCGGTTCGAGCCCGGGTAGGACCTCTTTTTCATTGCGGATCGGGAGACTATAACAGAGTCGGTTGTCAGGTGTCCATCAGCAGGTCCTGAGGCCTGAGGCCCGAATTTCTAGGCCGCCCCATTATTTTTCTCCCCCGCATCCGTCGTGTCGTCTAACGTTCAATTCTCGATCACCTGTTCTGCCTCACCAACAGAGGTAGGTCGTGGCCCTCGGTGGAATTGTGTCGACTTGCCACTGGCGGGCATTCGATCCTCACTCGAAGAAATACAAGAGAGAGGGAGAGGCTTGGTTTCACCATGGTAACCTTACGAGCTTTTGTGTGTATTTACGCTCGTCAATACACTTTGCTAGCGGTCTTAGTGTTTGATCATCCGAAAACCGCTGCAATAACAATCAACTACTGTGAATAATATGAGTGGCCAGCGTATCACTACTCGTCCTCGTGTGCCGAACAGCCACTACTACAGGGTGACCCCCTGCCCTCCGCCGACGATTTTTGATCGAGTTCGAACTCGTCAACCAGACTCTTTATCTCGTTCACCACCCCCGGGCACATATAAGGAGAATCGCCGAACATCTCCAGCGAAACGATCTGACCGTCCGAGGTTTGATGGGCCAGGTATGTTGTTAGGTGACCCCAATCGTCATCGTCCAGTGTAACATCTTCCAGGTGTAGAGAACGGAGTGAGGGGAGGAGTTTCGTGTTGGCGTGCGGTCCATCCGGGTTTGGTTGAAGAAATCCTTTTGACACCTCCACGCCTGAGAGGTATAACGTTTCAATGCCCGGCATCATAGAGAATAGTTCTTCTGGCGGTTTCGTGTGGTGGGCAGCGTTAGCGTTGAAGGATACAATGTGCGATCGGGGGGTGAGCGCTATGAGATCGAAGAGCAATTCCTGCGGTGGGTGTGGAGGGGCTAGTGGGTCGGCTAGGACTGCCGTAAACACAACAATCGGCGGTTTCGGTGCCGGTGCAACAGTGTGGTCGCATACAGCGTTGACCGATATTGAGATGGAGCCGGTAGAGGAGAAGGAACAAACCCCAAGTCGATCTTGAAACCTGGCGTCACGTCGAAAGTAGTTTCGCATATACGGTCCGAGGATTCGCGAAATGTCCTCCACTTTGCAGTCGAATCCAGTCAGGAACATGCCATCCAACGTTTCTGGGAGTGTTAATTGGCGCAGCAATGCAAAAATGCGACCAAAGTCCCCCGTCAAAGAGAGCATCTGCAAGTCGCGCAGCGGCACTTGAAACGTGGACCCATCGATGTCAGAGGGGAGGGCTATCTCAGACAGCATGAGATGTCGAAGATTGGGGTTCGAGGCGAGGATGGAAAACAGCTGAGGTGTGGTTAGGGCGGTGGACGGTGAGAGCTCGCTGATCTCGAGCGAAAGGGTGGTCAGGAGTGTGGTTCGGGATGTCAGGCGGTCCCACGAAGAAATTTGAAAGTTCCCAGAGACGTCGAGCATACGCAGCTTCGAGAGGCGGGACCGAGCGAAAAACTCTGAGACATCCGCGAGAGGAGTTCCCCTGTTTCGCAGGATGATCGATTCGATATTCTCGTTCTGAGAACCTTCGTCGCCTGGAGTCAATGACGAAATGATGGATAATAGGGTGTCTCTGTCAACGCAGCTCAGATGAACTTGTCGTATGGTGCCTTGCATGACGCGTTCCTTGACCGCACGCTGGAGGGGCCCATCGAAGGATTCGTCAAGGTTACATTCGTCTCCGTCCAGGACCAGGTCGAGGGGGGCAGTTCCGGAACGGCGATACCGTTTCCTCCAATCCCCCACTGTGTTTCCCCAGAAGCTCCAAAGTTCCGGGGTGCGGGATGCGACCTCGAACCAGTGATGACAGACGAGGAGGAAGTTGAAAGAGCCTTTCCGTAGCCCGCAGAAGTGTGATGGAGAGTGCAGGGAATGAGCCGCCTCTCGAACGAGGCTCCAAACGAATATGTATCCCAGGATTTCGGGAGGCACGCGTGTGGATATGTTCAATAACGAATTTCGGGTACGTTTGAGCCTGATGACGTTCTCTTTGCCCTCTTCGATCTGCTTCTCCAAGGCTCTTATCGAGTGGATGTTGACCTCGCGATACATACTGGTGTCCGCTATGCATCAGTGTCACGAATATCTCGGAATGTGTTCACCTACGTCGATAACGATGCTCGCTCTTTATTTTCAACTGGCAGGTCGGTCTCGTGGATGTTTGGAGGGAGCGACATCGCGAGGTAGAAGAGAATGATGCTGGTGGGAGGCAAGGTGCAAGTTGGCCGTCCGAACAACCAGTATCGGGGGATGCCGCCACTTCGCGTCTTCAGGCAGACGATGTCGAGTTCGATGTTTCTATATACAATGCCGATAGACTTGAAACCAGCCGCGTGCCAACATAGGGCCTGTGCTGTGCCCCTCTCGAATTCCATATATCTCGACTTGAATTTCTTGGGGCTGCCATTTGAGCGATCGCGGAACTCGTATTGGTTGCGGTCGGTACTTCGTACTTAGAGAAAGCCCGCGCTACGCTAACTACGTAAAAACCGAAGGGGGGGTTATGGTGGTGATGATGGTGACCAAAAGGCTCCAGGAAGGAAACCGTACACATTAGTACAGGATGAAAGCTATAGGCAGAATTAAAAATGTGCTCCAGGACATGAACCGTGGGAAAAGGAATTGGGATACAGGACTCAAGGCAAATGAGATGAAGAGGTGGAGGAAGTGACGAGATGGGAGGGCAATACTGGAATAAATTTGTGGAAGCGGAAAACGATGTGGATGAGAAGCAGATGCAGATTAGATGGGATGGGGGACAGCGGATGGAACTGAGAAACCGGAAGAGATGAAGGATACAACGTATATACACGGCGTGAGCGGTCGTGGTATGTTCATGAAAGGGGCTTGAGGTTAATGTCCGGTATGACTCCCAAGTATATGGAGCGGCGGAAATGAAGAGGTAAAAAACGGCAGTGCATAGATGGGCCGCATGTACACCAGGTCGTGGCGGAAAAAAGCGGAGAAAAGCTGGGGGAAAGAGGATGGGGTGACGAGAGAGAGATGGGGGAGTGACCATGAGAAGGGATAGGTTTGATGTCAAGGATCAGACGGGGGGGATTGCGATTCAGGGGACGCGAATTGACCAGCAATGCACGTCCGTCAAAGTATCGGAGCGGTTTATTCACCATCGTACGAGACCTAAGGAATGCTCCAGAAACCCATGATTCAGGATGCAGAAGCTTTGGGCGGTTGCCAGCTGAACCTGGACTTCAGGGCCCGCCACTTCGAGCTTGACTGCTTTTGGGGGAAAACGAATTCCCATCTGTGTGACGTTCGATAGGTCAGTTTTTGACGGGAGCATGGGTAGAGGAAAGACTTTCCTGATGACTAGATCGCCTCGGCCGACGGTCTCGTCCTTAGAGTTCCTGGTCGGCATGCCAGCCTTTGGAATTCTGGTTTCCTTGCTGTCATCTGGGACCTTCGGGATTGGCACCTCAACCTTCTCGCCATCCAACCCGTCGACGAGAATGACATCCTCCTCCTGGAGAGCTTCATCCCATGTCAGCTCAATCCTAGCCACGAGGTCATCCTGGATCCTGATAAAGCGATCGTGGAGGACTTCCTGAATGACGAAGACAATATCCTGGAAGGTTCCATCGGATTTCCGTTGATTTCCCATACCTTCAAATCGCATCTGAGTCTGGTTTTTGTAGCCGCCAGGTGGTATGTCAACGTTTACGTGGATCGTAGAGGTACTTGTGTCGCCATCGAGCGAAGAGTTGGTTGACTTTGGAGAAGATGTTGGGTGTGAGTCTGGTTGGGTAGAGGTCCTCAGCTGCCTGGTGATCTGGAACCTATAGTTCGTGCCGGAGTAGAGCTCCTCCAAAGTGAGAGGAAGAGGAAATATCCAATCCGAGCTGTTGGTATCCGGAGCACGACTTGGTCGCAGTGGGATGCCAACGATCGGCGGGCGAAGGGGAGGTTCTGGAGTCTGGGGTGGAAGGTCATCGACTTCTTCCTCTACCTTGTCCATCTTCTCCTTAGTTGGCGGTTCCCTCTGCTTGTCTGACTTCTTGTGCAGTTTGGTCGGCTTCTCCTCGGCCGTCTCCTTTTTTGTCTCGGGATCCTCCACCTTCGCATACTTATCTTTCCCCCTCTCTCGCTCCTTCCCCTTGTCGGAGTGCCTCGAGGATTCAGAACGTTCGGGGCGGTCACGGGGTCGGGATCGAGACCGCGAACGTGAACGGGAGCGGTGCCTGTGGCTACGGTGTCGGCGGTGGTCACCACGTTCGGGTCTATCAGAACGATTAGGAGAACGCTCTGAACGGGAGTGCGAGTGCTTAGAGGAGGAGGAGGATCTCTCCTTCCCCTTGTCGGAGGAAGAGCGAGATCGGTCCGGCGAGGAGGGTTCTGAACGATCCGGTTTGTGAGATCGACTTGGATGATGACGGCTTGAGGAGTGGTGGGATTTGGAGGAGTTATGCGAGCGACTGCTGTTGGACGACTCCGTACGCGTGAACTGGGTCCTGTCACTGCAAAAGGCGGTCAGTTCCGACTCCGTGTAGCGAGAGCGGGTGACAAGGCATACCTCTTCTTCACTCTGGAAAGGGTTCTTGTCCGTGTCCTTCGGAATCCATTGGCCGACGTCTTGGAATGTGTCCTAGCATGCTTGCTTGCTTTAGGAGTGGGAAGCTCGTCTGTAGATGTCCGTGGAGTAGAAGCATTGGAAGGAGGCCCAGAGGAAGTCCACGAGCTGGTGCTTCCGGCATTTTGAGAGTAAAAGTCGGAAGGTCTCGACGCGGGGGTCGGTGGTGGCGAGGTGAAACCTGATGCGTTCCTTGACATCGGAGGAGACATCGGAGCCAGGTTCATCAAGGTTTGGTACGCCCCATGGATCTGAGAACATGGGATAAGAAAAGCCGGGTCAGGTCGGGAATATGCGGATAAATTGCGGGGAAGGTGAACTTGCCTCGACGAAACGATCCTTCGCGTAATCTTTTTGCGTTTTTTGTCGGTCTGGATGCCACTTGAGAGCCTAGAGAGGGTAGACCATATTGTTGAGTGTCGCTGCCACAAATGAAATGCTCCACGGAGGGCGGGGCCAGGGGCTAAAGAAGGCGAAGGAAAATGAAAACACACCAAGTGCTTGTAGGCCGACTTTATTTCTTCGTGGGTAGCGGAGGGCTCGAGGCCCAGTATGCGACAGCAAGCAATCCTCTGAGAGGAAGCGGAATAATTCTCAACGGCCATACTAGGGCGAGCGGCGAGAGGGAGTGTAGTGAAAGATAAACTATGAACGGTAAACAAAAAAAGTCGTAGTGGTGCGGAGGAGACGTAAGTGAGTCGTCAGAGGCTCAGAGCATGGGGGAATACCCGGGTGTAAGGGGGGAGAGATGGCGGATATATAGGTCGGTGATGGTGAGGGGAGCAAGAAAACGCGTGTGGATGCACTGCAACCGAGGAAATGGGGAGAAGCAAGGGGCTGGACCTTGGTGATGGGTGTGACCAAAGTGAGAGATCCGGAGGCACAGCGACCGCTTCATTTAAAGCTCGAGGGTGTTTGGGACGATGATCCCGGCCGATTCCTCCATCGATGACGAAGTGTCTTTATTTCCGGTAAATCTGAATGGGAAAAAAGATAACGAGGATACGAACAAACCCATGACATGCGCATCCGCAAAACAATTGGTGTTATCCATCTCCCTGAAAAACGCAACGACCAGTACAGGGATCCGAAGATCACAGGATCCGGGCATCTCGCAGACAAAAGTGTCAGGCGCTTGCAGTAGTGACGTCCTCGGGGGTCTTGGGCAGGACCACAACAAAGGTGACAAACGGAACACGTCCAGGACGAAACGAGGGCAGCCTCGTTGCGTGTCGGCTGTGAGTGTGATTCGGTTTTATGTCATAACACAAGTTTCGCTCGGCAAGGTCATCCACAGGACGCCTGCGTACTCGTTTTCTGGGGGGGATTGGTAGGGACCTTGTCGGGAAAAAGCTGATGGCGTTTTTTTTTAACTTCGATTTTCATTATGAGAGCGTCTGTGGACGGGAGTAGCGGAAAGAGACAGCGCACGTGTCTCATTCTCAGTACATATAGCCAATCTCCCACGAGTGTTCAGTAGGGCCCTCCCAATTCCAGCCAGCAACGAAGATTATCGCAACCTGCTGTGGACTGATACTACGTAGAGATTATGGTACTGATACATTGCTTGTTATATGGTGAAATGAAGATCGTCCATCTAAACATCGATGATAGAATACGTATTGAAAATCGACTCGCTGCATCCCCTCAACCCAACACTTTTTTAATCCCCTCCTTCTGCGACGGCGTTAGGCGGTCAGGGAACACAATCTCCCACTTCACAATCAGATTCCCCTTTTTGTGCACCTGACCTTCCTTCCTCACTGGCATGCCTTCACCGGATATGGTCGTCTGCTGTCCAGGTTTAACCACCCCCAATGGTACTGACACCCGCAGCTTTCGGCCATCCAGATGCTCAATCGTCTTCTTCCCTCCCTCTTCTGTCAGCGCCTCGACGAGCGACAACTTCTGAGTAATGATGAGGTCATTCCCGTCTCGCGAAAACCCCGTGTGTGGCTTTTCCTCGATAACGAAGATGAGATCCTGTGATTCCCCCGTGGGTTGTTCGTTCCCTGCTTGAGGGAAGCGGACTTTCGTTCCGGATTTCCAACCTGGAAGCACGTTAATCTCCAGAACCTGTCAATCGGACATATCAGGATCAAACCCCTGAGACGCTTGTAGGTATCACAGACTCACCTTTTCTTCTGTCCCGCCGCTCAGCAACTTCCGCGAAACCTTCATGCGCTTGGTCACGCCTTGGTAGAGATCCTCGAGCGAAATCAGGAGGGGTTTCGAGATTTCGCTTGGTTGTGTAGGCTGGGTGGATGTCCGTGGCGAGCGTCGGCTGGAACCTGGTCTACTGCCTGGCATACCTCCCGGCATGCCGCCTGAGCTGGTGAACGGTCCCGTATCATCGTCATTGTCGAATATTGACGTTCGCCTGGTTCCGGCCCCACCCATACCACCCATGCCACCCATTCCTCCCAATCCGCCGAAACTAGCAAAAAACTGCCTGGGATCGGTTTAGACCCTTTGGTCACACGACAAGAGCCACTGGAGTACTCACTCAAAGACCCTTTTTGGATCCGATGGATTGAATCCGCCTCCGTACCCAGCCCCGGGGCCGGATGTGAAGGTGAACGATCCTCCCGGGAATGAGCCTCCACCACCAGGGAAACCTCCAAAGCTTCCGCCGGGGAAACTGGAGAATCCGGAAGCACCTGGAGGAGGGCCTCCGCCTCCTCCCTTGAGCCCTTCCTCACCAAATTGATCGTAAATGGTCCTCTTTTGGCTGTCACTCAGGACCTCGAAGGCCTCGGATATCTATGGGAGCGAGGATTAGCGTCGGGGGCGAACGTGATGATATCATACATGGTCAGTGAACTACCTCTTTAAATTTCTTCGAAGAAGACTCTGAGCCGCCGTTACGATCTGGGTGCCATTTCAAAGCCTGCGAGAGGTAAAGTTAGCCCTCAGCGTCGGTGGGACTGGCTTCAAGATGAGGCGTACTCACCATCTTCTTGTAGGCCTTCTTGATATCCTCTTCGGAGGCGTTCCTGTCGATGCCTAATAGTTTGTAGTAGTCTTGTCCCATGATGTATGGACGATGAACGAGTTAAGGAGTAACTGAGGTTCGACGGAGGAGTGCGGGTGGCGGATCGTTTATAAGGAATCGGAGTTCGATGATCCAAGAATATTCGAGACGTCACTTCCGTCTTCCGGAACAACAACGGCTGGCGATTGCCGATAACAAACCATTATAAGTAGATCTCTTCATTGGATTTGTACATAGTCCAGCTACGAGCGAGGAGGGTTGTAATCTGTAATCGGACTTTGAAATCGAAAGGAAGGCAAACGTAGTCGGACTTGGAAAGCCGAGCTGTCACCCGAGGGACAGCGAACGTGCATGAACCGGTGATCGAAAAGTATCCCGACTTCTTCCAAAATTTCATCCACCACACCTACAAGCTCTGCCCAGCACGATGTCCGATCCAGCCAGTCCGGGCTCAAGCGCTGACGGCATCGCCCACCTTCGCCAGACCGCGAACGTGGATGATCTATTGAACGGCCATAGCAGAACCGACTCAAATGGTGGACTCATCCGTCGCTCGTGGGTCGCCATGACCGACATGTTGACCCCGTTCTCTCCCGCTGCCCTCGCCTCTCTCCCGAAAAACCTTAGGACAAGGCCGAGGTATACTCGGGCAGATGGAATACCAGACGCTGAGGTGGACGATGAAGGGAACATGCCTGCCATCAGGGATTACCATGCCATCAACTCGTTGCCACCCCAGGTCAGGGTCCCGAAGAAAATCGCAACCCCGATCAAGGTCGAGGCTAAAGTGTGGTTTGCCAATGAACGAAGTATGTACATTTTGAGAGCTGGGGAAGTGAAGATGAGGGAATTGGCAAACCGGTTCATTAACCCGATTATTTCCAGCCTGGGTTTCTTATCTTAACATTGGAGTGTTGATGGGCACGTTCGCCCTCGCGCTTTTCAACGCTTCAAAGGACAATGTCGCCAGGAACTTTGCATATTTCTATGCCGTCGTCAGCGTAGGCATCATCGTAAGTACCCTGGTGCATTGCTCAAGACCACATTGAACTAACAGGATCTATCTAGACTTATGGCTGGATCGTGTACCAGCACCGCATCAGTATGATTCGGAGGCGAGATCCAGGTCACTTTGGTAAATCCTCGTGCTTGCATCACCGTCCGACCCTCTCAGCTGACGACCGATTCCTCGTCACACCTTCACCTAGACCAAATTTTTGGGCTCGTCGTTATCAGCGCCTTGCTATTCTTCGCAATCTTGGCCAACTTTGTGATTCGAGGTGAGTCACCGCGCTTAACCCTCGACGGCTTCTCCGTTTCACTGCCTTTCGGTCCGTTCGAACGCTTGTACTAACGAACCACGAACTTCCACCCCACTTCCACCCCACACCGTTCCAGTGCAAGAGCTGTACGTTAATACCATTCATTTGCCCCCCTTCCACATATAGAACATCACACTCATTCATTCACTCTCTAGGCGGAGGAGGGAGGTCCCAATCCCTGACCCCGGTGATGCCCCCTGACCCCTTCGTGCCCATAACGTCGCCCCCCAACCACCCCACAGACCCATGCATACCTGATACGGCCATGATTTTCCAGCGTAAGTACTAAGGCCGACAAACATGCACCCCCTTCCTGCTTCGATTTCTGTTACGGTTGATCACATGTCCCGTAAATAGTTCACAGTTGTGATTGTTTCGTACGATAAAATGGGAGCACTTTCAATTACTCGAACATCCGGGTTACACGTGTCCAAAGACGTTGAGGATGGTCTTGTTGTGGGTCGTGAACATATTAAGAATTGATGAACACTTTCGAGGCGCTCGCCCAGCTCCAGCCTGACGCCTACTTATTTCTTCTTCAAGATTGCCCTCAGTTGCTGTAATAACATTTGGTACACACGAAACCGTCAGTCATGTGGTCAACACCTTGAGAGTGATGACGGTACCAACCTCGTCCATCATGTCATAATCACCGGTCTCCACCTTTGTGATCGCCTTGCCAGTGGCTTGCTGGATGGTCATCATGTCCTGGAACGACTTCTGATTGTGAACAAAGTTCACAGAGATACCCTTCCTGCCAAACCGGCCCGTACGTCCTAGGGTGTGATCGAGTCAACTTCCTTTCAGGGGAACAACTCAAGCGGGTCCCATACCTATCCTGTGGATGTACGTTTCAACGTCCGGAATGAGGTCCAACCGATCGTTAACCCCAGGTTCTTGTTGCCTCTCGCTCATCATCGGCAAGTCGTAGTTCACCACCATGTTCACTTGCGGGATATCGATACCACGGGCGATAACGTTCGTGGTTATCAACACCTTGTCCTGGCCATCGCGGAAACGGTCCATGACGGAGTCACGGTCCGTCGCTTCCTTCGAGCCGTGAAGTGAAGCGACCTTGTGGCCCTCACCCGTCATCCGTTCCGCAATCTTGTCGGCAGTTCTCTTCGCCTATGAAGCACGGTCAGCTCTCCCTGCACCTAAAATTTACCTCGGCGGACTGGTTACCTTACAGAAGATGATACTCTGTCCTATCGTCAAAAGGTGGTACAGGCCAACCAACGCGTCGTACTTGGCATCCTCGTTCTTACAGTCGAGGTAGAACTGGGTGATGGTGTCCACGGAGATCTCATTCCTCTTCAGCTCTATCTTATTTGCGCCCGGAGCGAGGTTGTTAACGTGCGCCTTGACCTGGTCACTAAATGTGGCCGAGAACAATACCAACTGACAGTTGGTCGGTAAAGTTCTACGGGGGGAAAAAAGAAAGAGTAAGCCTGTGTCCAGGAGGAAGGCCGAGTGATCTCCTACCTTTTGACTTTTAGAACTTGGGGGCCCAAAGCTAACTTGTCCACCATCGTGTCAGCTTCGTCAAGAACGAATATCTTGACGGCCGATGTCTTGATTACACCTCTTGTGATCAAGCTGACGGCAGTACCCGGTGTTCCAACGATAACGTGAGCAGACACCCGACTGGCATCTCTTGGCAGTTGTTCGGGGATGGCAAACTCGGCGATGACCTTAGTGAACTTTCCCATCGTGGTGACAACAGACATGATCTGACGAGCCAACTCTCGTGAGGGCGCTAAGCAGATCGCCTAAAGGGACACCATATCAATCTATAATCGACTGTTTGCAACAATGCCCCAATACCTGGGGCTCATTTTTGTTATAGTCGATTCGGCTGAGCATGGTCAACACGAATGCGGCGGTTTTTCCGGTACCGGACTGCGATTGACCGATCATGTGTTGGGGGCTAGAGAATGTTTAGGCTCGCGGGAGCGAGCTTAGATCATGAATACACTCACGGGTCCTTGAGTAACAGAGGCAAAGCGCGTTCTTGGATCTTTGATGGCTTCGAAAAACCCATGTTGTAGATCCCCTTTAGTAGGTCTTCATTTCTATAGTCGCGAATTGAGATCGCGAACAGCCGTCAGCCTACCCCGGATGATTAGAGCCTGTGGAAGAGACGCGCAATCCCAGTTCCTCAAAAGTCTTGACACTGTACAACGGCGAATTTGGGTCCAACTGTTGGTCTCCAACTGTAACCTGAAAGAAAGCCAAACAGATTCGCCCACCCGTTTTCCGTCAGGAACACCTCGCAAACTGGGAAGCCTGACGCGACGTACAGTAACGTCGAACGTGGACTTGATAAGATCTGTCTCTGAATCGCGGATTTGCGTCTGATCAGCAACGCTCCGGGTCGGGATTTATGGCTGGCTGCCCAACCCGCCAAAATAGTTAAGATACGCACTGTCCTCCTGCTCGGATGAGGCCTCGGGCTTGGAATCCGCAGCTGGGGTGTAGAAGCCTTCCGCATCTTTCTCCATCGTGGATGTGGCGTGGTATATGAGGAGAGGTTGGGCTCGGGTTTGGAAGGTAATCTAAGTAACCTTTGAGTCTTTGACGCGCCTCACCCGAACTGGGTCAGGTCACACTCATGTCACATCACGCAAGTTGGGGGAGGTGAGAATTTAGAATACAGAATTTCGATGGAAATTTTGACTGGCGTCCATTCCGAGTGAGCGAGTGTCCGTAAGGTGATAACTGTCTATAACCTTCCTAGAAGGGTGCCAGTAACCGGGATTTATTCCGTACTAATATCTGCTGGGCAATCAAGGCGGCAGCGGCGCAGAGTAGCGTCGAAGCAGGTTGGGTTACAGTCACGTCCTTCCCGAACATGTAGTTCTGAAGGTTGGGTGGATTTCGAACGAAATGGTCGTGGCACCGCAATTCCAGATTCGCGGTTTGGAGACAATATCACTGACCCGACAAAGCGGTTGGGGTCCTGACAGGTCCCTTATAAGTGCATGGATATTCGTGCGCACACCGTACAGACCTACGGACAGTCACTCAGTGGTATGCGATGGTGTATCCATTGGAGAACGGATGATATATACAGATCTATGACCGCGATGTTGCCGCATATCAACCAACCGGCCCCGCACTCCTGGACAGCGTGGTTCGCACAAGCGTCACTCTCGAGACATGGGTTTATTCCCAGGAGGAGTGCATTCATCGCGAAAGAGCATGTGGAGGAATTGATGGGGTCAGATATGGTACAGAGGTCTCACAGAACTATCCCAGACTGGCTGATACTCGTTGACGGGTTCACGATGAACCGGCTATCAATTCAGTCTTCATAAGCGTAGCGATAGGGGTCGGCTGGAGGAGGGCCTCCATGTGTATTCGAATTCGCGTCCGCACGGGTGTGGTGAATTCAACATCGAGTCTTTCAGTTATACAGAAACGGCACCCCGGTTTGGGGAAAAAGGAAGGGGCAGAACACATGGAACACTCGTGAGCGGCGTTCTGAATGAATATCCGTGTCAGCGCTTCAGCTTCAGCACCAACCCGTCATCGATGTCATCATTAGAGAGAGAGAGAGAGATGGTGCTTCGTATCGATATTCCAGAAATCATCTCCGATCATTTCATTCTCTGTTCTCCCTTTCTTTCTTTCTTCACTTCGTGTTGGTGCCGTACCCCCATTTGGGTTAGGCCTACCCGAGTGTCAAAGGGCGTGTAAGTGTACGTGTAATCGCGCGCGTCTAGTTCGTGCTCAGCTAGTGCTCTCAACATAGAATCCGTATGGCTCCATTGTGGGGGAGCAATGCCACGGGGTGCATCTCTAATTAAGTAGAATAAGTAGTAGGGAAATCGAAGTCGCGGGTCAGCGCCAGTTTGATATCCCACCACCCGCCCTCGTGCAACAACGACTGGGGGAACGTGGAAATGGGTGAATGGGAACGTTCGAACTTCCAAGCGACTAAACGGCGAAGTTCACATCCACCCACCTGTCAGCGCTGCAACGAACGTTAATTCTCCCAAAGTTCCGGGAATTCCGTATCGGAAGTTGGTACGGCACTTGTTTTACAGGATCGTGAACGAGGAAATGGCGGAGCAGAGTGGTGAGGGAAAGAAACGGCTGGAGCGAACCGTGAAATGATGGCTCGCAACCACACTCCTCACATTCAATTTTCGGAATCGGAAATCAAAGAGAGTGAATCAGGCGGGGTACGTTTGCGCAAAGAGAATCTCGATATCGACTTCAATTTGCGTTCCGGGAGTCAAGCGAAAAGGGTGAGGGGAAGTGTTAAAATACACATATCATATATGCATACCACGTAAGCGTAACAAATCGTAAGCAAGGGGAGGGGGAGGGATTCGAAAACAAGATTCGAGGTGGGGCGGGCAGCAAATGGCGAAAGATCGAGGCGGGAAGCGGACGGAAGAATGGCAGGATGGTCGGAGATTAGACAAGATGCGATGGGGATAAGGTTGAGGTGAGGTGAGGTGGAACGGCGAGGCAGATGGAACGAAGCGAGTTTGAAACAGATACAGATTATACGGAATCAGAGCGGGGTGGGTGGGTACCTGGAGGTACGGAGAGGGAAGTGGTGTGTTTACGAGAGTTGCCTCAGGGTATGATTTTTGATGTGGAATATGGATTGCCCCGGGCCTATCCAGGGAGATATATAGGTCATATCTCGCTAATCCGGAGAGGCCCGCGTGCGCAACAAAGCGAAGGGATTCCGTGCCTTTTGATCTTTTTTGGGCGTCGATGGCGTGTACGTGGGGGCGGAAAAGGTGTAGTGGGGAGAGAGATGAAAGAGGGGGGAAACCGCGGGTAGTTTTTAGAGAGGAGAGAGCGTGTGCCCAGGACGGGGGCGGAAACCCCGAATCAGCCGAACAGAAACCGGGAGGGACGAAAGCGAGGGGGTTAATAATCGTCCAACAACTTATCCACAACCCCATCCACATCCGCTGGATCCCCGACGAAACGTACAATCCCATCCCTGATTGAAATGATGATAACTGGGGGTTTGAACACAAGGTGGGTCAGTCCGGTAGTCTCAAGCGGAGACGGAGACAGAAAAAAAAAGGAATTGGCCGGTGGGTAAGGAACGATCTCCAATCCCATCAAACACCATCAAAGGACCGGACGACCTTCTCAAAAAAGCCCGGTGGCATCAATGGAAGATGCAATGGATTGGCCATGTGATAGTATAAACCGAAAGGACCGGGAAAAGGGGAGAGAAAACCCGTGGGAAGGGTGGAAGAGACTCACCGGTGGGCACTGCCATCCGCCCTGCTTTATCAAATAGCTCTGAGGAAAATCAGAAGGGGACTTCCACAGCGGAAGGGGAGGACCACTGTTCTCAATTACACCCACCTCGCACAGCCGTCCGTTCCGAGTCCACGACGATGGGGAAGTTCATATCGTTCCTCGTCTGAACAAAAGAGAAGATCGAGTTGATGTTTATCTCTTCCCCTGAGAATAGCTCCTCAGAGTTGATGCTGGCCATCAAGACCGATGCGTCGTACTTCTCGGCGAGTTGAGTGAACTGTGAGAAGGCTCGCAGGCAAGGCTAGAGGACACAAAGTAAACGGCGGTCACAATTCCCTCCTTTCGGTCACACGGGGGGATTGAAAATTCCTACCCCGCACCATCTAAACAAGATTAGAAAAAACGCCTGATCAAGGCGGGCCAACTTCGGGGAAAGGGGGGGGACCCACGAAGTCCAAAACTCCAGGACAACCAATTTCTTGTCTCTCCAGCCGTCTTCCCATTCGTCTTGACCCTTTACCCACTCGAATCCGGACTCGCCGTTCATGAGGTCATCCAACCAGTCCAAGCCTATGCTTTGGCCCAGCAAAGGGCTCCTCCATCCCGGTCTATTGAGGGTCGAAACAAGGCGCATTGGCCGCGTGAACAACGTGCGGAGAGCATTGGAGGCGAAAGGACGGAGGAAGAAGAAGGAAATAATATAGAGGAATAGTGGTGATAATGGTGAGAACGGAGAACGTTTGCAGAGAGAGAACGGGGTTCACCTGACGAAGATAGGCGGTCCCTTTATGAATTCTTCTCTCAGATTCTCCCAGAACTCTTCAGGACATTTTTGTTTGCTGTTGATAGCTTTCATAAGGAGGTTCGTGTCGTGCATCTTCGTATACCGGTCTACATCACGTCCGCATTACAGCATTAGCATAGCCGCAAGCCCGAGGAGCCGAGTGTAAAGCGTGTGGACATCAATCGAGATAACCTCGAGGGGGCATTGACAGTGCATGGTTTCGATCCACACGTTTCGTGTCGACCAGGCAGGCCATCTTTGCATCAAGAGGGAGAACGGACGTGAAATTTACTTACCCACGGCTTTATCCCATCGTTCCTGGTCCCACCTGTCCTCATAGAGGTCGTTGAACACGCTCGTGATATCTGTCTTGAAGCGTTGTATGGCCGCTCGTTTCTCTTGGGAGAGGTCCCCGAACTTGACCCTCATCTATTTGTTTTTCGTTTCGCGAGCAAAAGGATGAAAGAGAGGAGGGAAAGGAAGGGAGATAAAGATGAAGAGATGAAGGAAAGACGGAAGATAAAGTGGGATTTGTGTGTTTATGATTGACAGCTGGAATGATTGCGGGCTGTCAGTTGCCCAGAGCGCGTCCGGGTGGGCAGGTGGAGCCAAGTAAGTTGGGATCGCCGGGAAGAAACGCAAGATAAGGGAGGTTGGGTCAGTTCAGGCACCCAAAGGCACGGTATCAATTGTCGATTACCATCTGACCGGTAGCCCTTCGCGCGGTCGATACACAGTGGGTGTGCCCATTCCTTACTCGTACTCATCGATAATCCTCAGTCCAGTGTAAGTATCAGCCTGAAAATCCAGAATATGTGATTCTTGGTAGTCCCGACATCCTCGGACAATCACTGGTTTAAAAGGCCGATGATCCAAGGACCCTGAGCTGTTGAAAATCGTACCACTGGAGATCATCTCGTTTCTCTTAGGGTATCAGTTTGACCTCTAACATCCGCTCTGGTTGTCCCTGCGGCCTGAGAGACGGAACGCCAAATCGATAAAAGGCGAGCGGAACTTTACAGCTTTGATCGAGGTCTCGGACCCGTTATGAAAACGCCGTCGAAGATATTAAAGCATAGAGTAGATCCTTGTGTTCGTACAGGTATCAGTATAGTACATTATAAGCACAATCTATGAGACATTTCAGATAACCTGAACAACAGACTCCAAGATAACGGTGGGCTGAACCAATGTCCGTTCGTCACCTCCACCTCCAGAAAAGCACTTCAATCCAACCTCAGTCGTGCACAACACCCTCTCCCCATTACCGTCCTTCGCCCCTCCAGCGTAATATTCATCAAATAAATTTACCATGTATTTTCTCTCAAACGCCCTCCCAACCTCCACGCCGATCACCTCGAAATTGGTGCTCAACACCTGCTCTTTCGTCACCACGGCTATCCGGAGAGCGGACTGAGCGACACGCCGGAGCTGGGACTCGAATCGATTCCGGAGATTTTCTTTGGGTATAGGCGTGCCGGAAAGGGTTAAAATATCCACCGACCACCGTATGGTGTCTTCCACGAGATCGTCCAGGGCCTGTTCTTCTAATGTTGGGAATAAAGTAGTGATATATCTGTGAGTCAAGGAACGCCACCGAGACGACGTGGCTTGCGGTTCTATACAGTCCGATTAGTTTCACATTACACGAGCGTCTAGGAATGTGGGGCAGAGAAAAAAAACTTACCAGACGAACACATGCGGATATAGAGTTGGTTCAGTAGTGCGTCGTATTTAGCCGGGAATCCAACGCAGAAGCTGGCGAGCGTCCGATCGATGATAGTGCACAAGGTAGCCTGTAGCGCAAACTGGACGAGCATTGACGAGTCCTGGCTATGGCCCCGGGTGGAGAGGACATGCATGAAAGGAACCCCCAAACGGGTAGCAGTGTTTTGTTTGGCCAGACTGACAACGTTGGGATTCATCACCGGCCGTTTGCCCCCGTTGTTGGCTTCAATGGCGTAGTGTAACTCGGTGAGGGAAGCAGAAAACTGTAGGATCTCAGAGTTGAGATCCCTGACAGCTTGAATGACCTGTGAGCCAGACCAGGAGTCGGTCTTTGTCATGAACACGTCAAAGGATTGGAGGTGGGCGATGTACTCGTCCTGGAACGTTGGAAGGCCGTGAGTGGGGGCCATCGACATTGAAGACGTACGGAAAGTCTTGTAGGGAGATGGGGATGATTCAGCGGATGATAAGTTAGCGTCCTCGTGGTGGAACCGGGAGGTGGTCGACGACCGGATCTTTGGAGGCTTCGGGGGTGGTGTGGGGGCGGAGCGGGTGACAGCAGCGAGGGCGTTGGCGACAGCAGTAGCTTGAGCAGCCTCTTGCTGGGCCATCCTGCGATGCATCCGTTTCCGCTCCTCCATCAAGAGGTCTCTCTCCTTACGAAGGTCGTGAATTTCCTTATCCCTGGCCTTGAGGGTGGATTCCAAAAGCTTGCATTTGTCGAGGAGGTTGCTTAGTTCGGCGGCATGGGCGGCGGCTTCTCTCGCGCGAAATTCTCTGTGCGATGAGTGGGCTCTCGAGGACGAAGGGGAGGAATCGTGGAATGAATTCCGCATCGATTCAGAGAGGTTAGCGAGCCGAATGGGGGGGATGTGCACTTGCTGGACGATCTCGGCGTGGGTGTAGATGGGCGTGATGCGGTGGGAGGCAACGCCTTTTCGTGCCGTTGTCAGCGTCACACAGCCTTGACTCGGGCTGCCCTCCCCCGAGATCACGTTCACTCCGACATCCTCTGCGGTGTCAGCGACTGGGGGCGCAGTGGCCAAAGATATTGCAGATCCCATGTTTTTCGACACTTATCTTGGTTATATACGCACAGCGAAAGCGAAAGATCAGAGGGATGTCTTTATGGAAATGGCCTTTGGACTAGCAAGATGAGCCTAAGCACCGCAGATCTGGATCTGCCTCGTTGCAGAAAATCCTCGAGGATGCTCGCCCTTCCGATTCGGTTCCTCTCCCATCGGTATCTTTCCCTTCCTCCCCCATCCCTTCCCCCATGAAACCGCAGGGGGCAGCACGAAAACGCTACAGCGGCCACAAAAGAGCCCTCGTCATCGCACTCGATGTCGGGACCACCTTCTCCGGCGTATCCTACGCGCTTTTGGATCCCGGAGAGATCCCAAAGATTCACGGGGTTACGAGGTACGTGCCGCGTGTTTCCTCCCCGCCACACTTCCCTTTCACCCTAAGCGACCTCCTTGCGCCCATCGCCTCCTTTTGTACCCCATTTGTTCGCTTACGTCGGGGGCTGGAACACGTGGTCTGACGCGATCGCCGAGTTCAGGTTCGTTGGACAAGAGGACCAGGCCGGAAATTACAAGACCCCCAGCGTAATTTGGTACGATAGACACGGCGATGCTGTCAAGGCCGGTGCCGAGGCGGAAGACCAGTCCGTCATCAACACTGCCGAGGAACAGGGATGGACAAAGGTCGAGCTGTACGTCCCTCGACGCGTCTCGATACCTCTGATAGGCCTCTCACCGCTATGTATGCGCTAGTTTCAAGCTCCGTCTCCGTCCGAAATCGATGAAGCTGGATATGAACGGCATGAAGCTCTCTCATCTGCCGAAATCAAAATCGGCGGTCGAAGTGTTTGGCGACTTCCTCAAATATCTCTTCCGCTGCACTAGGTCCTTCATCATCGAAAGTCACGCCACTGGTGCCTCTGTATGGAAATCTGTCGAGGACGACATACAGTTCATCTTATCTCATCCGAACGGATGGGAAGGAGCTCAGCAAAGCAAGATGCGCAAGGCTGCGGTATACGCTGGCCTCGTGCCCAACACAGATGAAGGCAAGGCCAGGATCAGATTCGTTACCGAGGGCGAGGCAAGTCTTCATGCGTGTGTGCTGAATGGGCTCACAGACGATGTCCTCTCGGTCAGTCTCCTTTTTTTCCAGAAGTTTTAAACTCAGAGTTGAACGTTTTTTTTCTCTAGAACCCATCACAACATGGATTCATCGTGGCTGATGCTGGAGGCGGAACCCTCGATATCTCTTCATATGCCATAAAGGGCACATCTCCCCTAATGATTGAGGAAATTGCTCCTCCAGATTGTACGTCTTCCTTTTTTTCTTTTATCTCTCGACCCACTTTCCTCACACTTCCATTTCATCTTAGGTCTCTTCTCTGGTTCGATTTTCGTCAGCCGCCGAGCCAGGAAATTTTTGGAATACAAACTCAAAGGCTCGCCACAATACAGCACTCCCGCCATGTTGGACCATATCACCAAAAAATTCGACGAATCGACCAAGAGGCTGTTCCGGAGTAGAACCGAAGCTCAGTTTCTCAATTTCGGCAGTCCCCTGGACAAGGATCATAGCGTCGGGATTCGTGGAGGAAGGCTGAAGCTGACCGGGTAAGAATGAGTTTTATCCACTCGCAACGTTCACTCAGACTATTTACCCACAGTGATGAAGTCGCCGAGTTGTTTGAGCCCTCGATAGAAGCTGCGGTCTTCTCCATCAGGAATCAAGTGTACCTCTCTGGAGACGTGATCAAATCCGTCTGGCTTGTTGGCGGTTTCGCCTCTTCCCCTTGGCTCTTTTCGCAACTCCAGGAACGACTTGCCCCTGATGGCATTATTGTATCACGACCGGACGGTCAGACTTCCAAAGCCGTTGCAGATGGTGCTATCGGCTTTTACTGTGACCACCACGTTGCAGCTCGAATCGCCAAATATATGTATGGTGTCGAGTTCTTGAGGGAATTTGATGCGACCGATCCGGAGCACAGGGAGAGGCAGAGTCGGCTGTTCCAGTTACCGAGTGGACCGGAGTTGTTGCCGGATGCATTTGATTGCATCCTTGCACGGGTGAGCTCAACCATGGAAAATCGGTCTTGTCCGCATCCGACTGACGATACGCGCTTCAATTGTAGAACTCGAGGGTGAAGGAGTCAACGACTTTCAGCAGGAAATACTGTACAGAGCTCACAAGTCTCTCAACGCTCTCCGTTTTTGAGATAGAGATTTGGTGCTACCGCGGACCTGGGGAACAGCCAAAGTGGATTTTGCGTGGACAAGGTGCGTTCTATCTCATCAAACGCCGTGTCTCCCTTTCGACTTATGAATGGTTTTAGACGACTTCTCGACGTTGTGTTTCGTGCGAGCTGATCTGTCCCCACTGACTGCGAGCGCCAAGGCCATGACGGGTAAGAGCGGAAAGACATACTGGACGATCGTGTTCAGCATTGAGATTCATTTCGGCTTGACCGAGTTCAAGGCGCGGATCAAGTGGAACGATGATGTACGTTCAACTTTCTGTCATACGGATTCATGGGTTATCCTGACACTCGCTTGCTTTAAGGGGAAAGTGAGATAGTGAGTTCAAGGCGGACGCACACGCCCCCCGTGTGGTAACTGATATTTCTCGTTTTCAGCGGCCCGGCTTCGATTGTATACGACGAGGGTGGGAACAAGGAGTTGGAGGATGACAGGGACTCTCAGGACGAGATTATTCCCCCCCATTCACGATATGCCTCCAGAGCGCCTTCGATGGCGCCTTCCAGAACTCACTCGATGTCGAATACTCCTCAGACGTTCCAATCCCCGGTCGAAGACCACCCTGCAGTTGGTATCCCCATGAGTAGGAGCCACTCGACCAGCCAATCGAATGGTGAGAGGCACCCGGATGGTTACGCAGAATCCTCCGTCTCCAAGAAGTCCAAGAGTTCGGGCTCCCACTCGCATCTAAAGCCCTCAACTCAACTGGTGTCTCCTGATCCACCCACTACATCTCTTCACATCCCACGCAGCGAACGGGCACATAATTCGCCTCGCTCCTCCCAGCATCCTTCTCATCATTCTGCCTCTCCTCGAGAGCCTCCTCGAGACACACCCCATCACACTTCCTCACCTCGTGAACTCCCTCATTACCCCGTTTCTCACCCAGTTTCTCGAGAGCCCTCCCAACTCAGCCACCAGAGTAGCGTCGCCACCCCCATGAGCACCGTACAAACACAATACCGCGACCGCGAGATTCCAGGGAGTGTACACCTCACTCCCGACTACTACACTTCCACCCCGACTCAATCCCAAATTTCGCAATCCCAACAACCCGCCCCCTCACTCTCCGTTCTTGACGACCCCGCGTCGAGTATCTCTCGAGCTCACTCCCGTTCGAAGAACGTTGTCACTGCTACGCAGCCGGTTGACCAAACTGCCATCAAGTTCCCCAGTGTTTCTACGACGGGCTCACCGTACGAAACTCCTGCCCCGCGATCGGTGGTTAACAGCAGGAAGACTTCTTTGACCCCTTCAGATTCTGCCTCCAACTTCCCCGTGAATTACCTCCACGGCCATGGTACCGTTCCCGGTACCGTCGCTGGGTCTTTCGTCGGCTCTGTCATCCCAGAATCAACTATGAGCAAGAAGAGCAGGAAGGACAAGAAGGACAAGAACAGGAGCGTTCTTTCCACTATCACGTCTGAGAGTCACTCCACCACGAAGCCTTCGACGGAGCAACCTCCACCCCCCGAATCCGCCCCTCCAGTTCCGCAAATCTCAATACCCGGCTCTCCTTCGGTTTCTTCATCGATCGGTGGTTCCAGGTTCACAACGAACCCAAACACACCGGCCGTCGCCCGCTCAATCAAATCCTCTCTCGCATCCTCCCTCTCTTACGCTACAAACCGCCCTGAACAACCATCTCCCCCTCAACCACCTGGAATGTCGAGACAGAACAGCGACACTGGAAGTGTTATCCCCGGTGGGCTCGGTAGCGCTATCGGTGGTGTCCTGGCCGGTGTTTGGGATTCTTACCACAGTGCTAGTGCTTCTCCTGTCGTGGAGAACCCACCACCCGGACCCGCAACAGCTGCGTTCGAGTCGACTTTGGAAACCATTCAGGATGACGTCGAGGTTCCTGGTGGGTTCGGTGGAGAACGCGAGAGGGAGGCACCTGTCCCACCTCAAGAGGACATCCCTGAACCCGTTATCATCCCTCCTTCACCGCAGAAACTTGAGGAACTAGCACCTCTGAAAGTTCCCACACCCAAAGTCGAAATCGCTGATCTCCCTGCGTCCGAACCAGTCCCGCTTGCACCTGAACCCGAGACTGTTCCCCAAACCCCGATTGAGCCCGAATCGTCCGTCGTCAGCGCAGCTGACAGGAAGAAAGTCAAGAAGCAGCGCGAGAAGGAACGGAAGGAGAAGGAAGCCCAGGAGAAGAAGGATCGCGAAGAACGGGAACGAGTGGAACGGGAAGAGCGTGAGGCGCAGGAGAGGAAGGATCACGAAGAACGAGAGGGGAAAAGGAGACAGGAAAAGGCCGATCGGGAAGCGAGGAAGAAAAAGGAGCGCGAGGAGCGCGAGGAAAGGGAACGAGTGGAACGCGAAGAGCGCGAGGCGCAGGAGAGAAAGAGACAGGAAAAGGCCGATCGAGAGGCTAGGAAGAAGGAGCGTGAGGAGCGTGAGGAACGGGAACGTCAAGAGCAGGATAGGATCGCGAGGGAGGCTCGTGAGCAGGCTGAACGAGAGGCTAGAGAAAGAGCTGAACGAGAGGCTAAGGAGAGAGCTGAACGTGAAGCTCGGGAGCAAGCCGATAGGGAGGCCAAAGAGCGTGCAGAACGAGAAGCGTGGGAAGCGCAGAAACAAGCTGAGAGAGAAGCCAAGGAAAAAGCTGAGAAGGCGGCGAGGGAGAAGTTGAGTGGATTTGCTAGGAAAAGAGCTGATAGGGAGGCGGCCAAGAAGGCTGAGCAGGAAGCCCAGGAGAAAGTCAAACGAGAGGCAAAGGAGAGAGCCGAGGAGGCGGCCCGAGCCAAAGCTGAGAGGGACGCAAGGCAGAAGGCCGAGAAGGAAGCACAAGAGAAAGCCAAACGGGAGGAAAGGGAGAGGGCTGAGGAGGCGGCCCGAGCCAAAGCTGAGAGGGACGCAAAGCAGAGGGCCGAGAAGGAAGCGAGGGAGAAGGCCGAGCAGGAGGCCAGAGAGAACGCAGAGAGGGAGGCAAAGGAAAAGGCCGAGCGAGAGAAGGAGAAACTTGAGAGGGAGGAGAGGATCGAGAGGGAGAGGGAGAAGGAGAGGGCAGAGAGGGAAGCCACGGAGAAGGCTGAGCGTGAGGCGAAGGAAAGAGAGGAAGAGGAGAAGAAGAAAACCCCCGCCTCCAAGATCCCATCTGCCTGGGGTTCGACCGTTGGGAAGAGTGACCGCTCGAGGAAAACATCTGCCCTTTCTCAGAAGGAGCGGAAGAATGAATGGGCTGGTACTTGGGATCTCGGCTTCACCGAGAAGGAGGAACCCTCTGGTCTACCCCCAATCTTCACCTCATCTGCTCCGGGTGGTATCCTCGACGGCGCTGGTAACTCTGACTTCTTTGCCGCAGGGAATAAAGACTCACCTGGTGGCGCCGAGGAGGTGGAACTCCATACACCGTTAACGAAGAAAGGCAAGAAAGACATTGGTAGCCCCTCCAACCGTTCCAAGGTCGCCACACCGACGGAGCCTACAGACATTGGCGGACTCGACAACCTCGAGGACATCAACATGAATAACATGTCCGCGAGGG
>Ga0307515_10004469_pt1 | contig 28935 bp, 20 predicted proteins | sample 17_EM_MG_FD_194513 | JGI IMG/M metagenome (GOLD analysis project Ga0307515, IMG submission 194513) | Populus trichocarpa ectomycorrhiza microbial communities from riparian zone in the Pacific Northwest, United States - 17_EM | ecosystem: Host-associated > Plants > Roots > Unclassified | place... | reverse complement strand
TGAGACCATCGAGGCGGCGCTGACCCTGGCCGAGACCGGCCACCTCGCGCTCGGCACGCTGCACACCAACAACGCGATCCAGAGCATCAACCGGATCATCGACGTGTTCCCGTCGGCCGCGCAGAGCCAGATCCGCTCGGTCCTGTCGTTCGTGCTCGAGGGCGTGGTGACCCAGACCCTGATCCCGAAGGCCGGCGGCACCGGCCGGGCGCTGGCGTCCGAGGTCCTGGTGCCCAATCCCGCGATCCGCAACCTGATCCGCGAGAACAAGCTGCACCAGATCTACTCGCAGATGCAGATCGGCCAGTCCAAGTTCGGCATGCAGACGATGAACCAGTCGTTGGTCGACCTGTACATCAAGAAGACCATCTCGCTCGAGGACTGCCTGGCGCACGCCAGCGAGGTCGACGAGCTCAAGACCATGATCTCGAACGCGGGCGGTTCGCTCGGCAGCTTTGCCCCGCCTGCCACCGCGCGGCGCTAGCGGCCCCAGGAGCCCAGGAGACACGACATGGCCAAGTTCCAGTGGGAAGCCACCACCCGCAACGGCGAGAAGAAGCGCGGGATCATGGACGCCGAGACCGCGAACCAGGTCGAGGCCCGGCTGCGCGGCGACGGCCTGACCATCGACCGCGTGCGCAAGGAGGCGGTGGCGTTCCAGATCACGATCGGATCCGGCGTCGGCCACAAAGATCTACAGATCTTCACGCGCCAGCTCGCGACGATGATCGACGCCGGCCTGCCGCTGGTCCAGTGCCTCGACATCCTCGCCGCGCAGACCCCGAACAAGATCTTCGCGCGCATCCTGGGCCAGGTGAAGAGCGCGGTCGAGCAGGGCGCGACGTTCTCCGACGCGCTGCGCCGGCACCCCAGGGTGTTCGACGACCTCTACGTCAACCTGGTCGCCGCCGGCGAGGTCGGCGGCATCCTCGATACGATCTTGAACCGGCTCGCGGTCTACATCGAGAAGGCGGTGAAGCTGCGCGGCCAGATCAAGAGCGCGATGTTCTACCCGATGGGCGTCCTGGTGGTCGCGATCGGCGTGATCGCGGTGATGCTGATCAAGGTGATCCCGACGTTCGAGAACATGTACAAGGAGATGGGCCACGCCGAGCTGCCGGGCGCGACCAAGTTCGTGATCAACATCTCGCACGGCTTCGTCAACCGCTGGTACCTGTACTTCGGCGGGCTGTTCGGCGCGATCGCGGGCTCGGTGATGATGCGGCGGACCGATCGCGGCAAGGAGATCTTCGATCGCGTGATGCTGAACCTGCCGGTGCTCGGCCCGACCTTGCGCAAGATCGTCGTCGCGCGGTTCACCCGGACGCTGGGCACGCTGCTCACCTCCGGCGTGCCGATCCTCGACGCGCTCGACATCTGCGGCCGCACCGCGGGCAACAAGGTCGTCGAGCACGGCATCCAGCGGGCGCGCGACAAGATCTCCGAGGGCCACGACATGGCGGGTCCGCTCGCCGAGTCGAAGGTGTTCCCGACCATGGTCGTCCAGATGATCGGCGTCGGCGAGCAGACCGGCGCGATGGACCAGATGCTGCAGAAGATCGCCGACTTCTACGAGGAGGAGGTCGACTCCGCGGTGTCGGCGCTGACCTCGCTGATCGAACCGGTGATGATGGCGTTCCTCGGCGTGGTGGTCGGCGGCCTGATCATCGCGATGTACCTGCCGATCTTCAAGCTCGCCGGCAACATCCAGGCGAACTGACCGGACCGGCCGCCGGTGTCCACCGAGCCGCTCCCGTTCACCAGACCGCGCACGCGGAGCCGCGAGCGGTTCGGGCCGTCGCCCGCCGATTCGCTGATCCGCGCGCCGACCCCGCCGGCGAGCGACACGGCGCGCCGGGTGAGCCGCCTGTTGCTGCTGCGCACGCTGGTGGTGACCGCGGTGCTCGGGCTGTCGCTGTGGATCCTCGCGACCGCCGAGGAGGTGCCGCGGTCCGCGGTGTGGCTGCAGTCGGCGATCATCGCCGCGACCTACGCGACGTCGATCGTGTTCGGCGTGATGCTGCGCCGCGGCTACGCGCCCCGCGCGGTCGCGCGGCCGATGCAGGCGGCCGACATCGCCGTGACCTCGCTCCTGGTCTACGCCACCGGCGGCGCCGAGAGCCCCTACGTGTTCCTCTATGCGCTGTCGATCGTCGGCGCCGGGGCGCTGTCGTACCGCGGCGGCGCGGTCGCGGTCACCCTGGCGTCGATCAGCTCGCTGATCGCGGTGTCGCTCCTGGCCTGGACCCAGGCGATCGCGCTGCCCGCGCTGTCGCAGATCCATCCCTGGGAGCAGAGCGGCGTCGAGTTCGGCCGGACCCTGGGTATCAACTTCGCGGCGCTGATCGGCGTGGGCGCGCTGTCGTTCATCTTCGGTGATCAGCTGCAGCGCGGCGCCGAGACCCTGGCGACCACGCGCAAGGCCGCGGCCGATCTGCTCACCCTGCACGAGGACATCGTGCGCTCGCTGTCGTCGGGCCTGATCACGATCGCTCCCGATGGCGTCGTGCTGACCGCCAACGTCGCCGCCGCCGACATCCTGGGCCAGCCGCCCGCGCTGGCCGGCCAGCCGATCGACAAGCTGATGCCCGGGCTGTCGGCGCTGGTCGCGACCGGCTACGGCGAGCTGCGGCGCGCCGACCTCCAGCTCGCCGACGATCTGACCGTCGGGGTCACCGTGTCGCCGCTGCGCGACGTCCGGAACCACGTGATCGGCCGGGTCGTCAACTTCCTCGATCTGACCGAGCTGCGCCGGCTCGAGGCCCAGTCGCGCCGCTCCGAGCGCCTGGCCATGGTCGGCCAGCTCGCCGCCGGCGTCGCCCACGAGATCAGAAACCCGCTGGCGTCGATCTCGGGCTCGATCGAGCTGTTGCGCCAGGGCCCGGCGGCGTCCGACGACGACCGCACGCTGATGGCGATCGTCCACCGCGAGATCCAGCGGCTCAACGTGCTGATCGGCGACCTGCTCGACTACGCCAACCCGCGGCCGGCCCAGCCGGTCGACTTCGACCTCGGCGTGATGGTCGAGGAGACCCTGCAGGTCGCGCGCGGCGAGCAGGCGTTCGCCACCGTCGACATGGTCATGGAGGTCGACCGGCCGCTGCCGGTCCACGCCGATCCCGCCAAGCTGCGCCAGGTGCTGTGGAACCTGCTGCGCAACGCCGCCGACGCCGCCGGGCTCGGCGGCAAGCACGTCCACGTGGATGCCCGGTGCGGCGCCGACGCCACGACGATCGTCGTGTCCGACGACGGCCCGGGCATCGCCGCCGATCAGCTGGGCCGGATCTTCGACCCGTTCTTCACCACCAAGAGCAAGGGCACGGGCCTTGGCCTGGCGACCTGCCACGCGATCGTCGCCGAGCACGGCGGTCACATCGACGTCGCGAGCGAGCCCGGCAAGGGCACTCGCATGGTCGTCAGCCTGCCGCGCGAGCGCTGAGCCGTCAGCGTCCGCGGAGCGCCAGCGCGAGCAGCGCGATCGCGCCGACGAGCGCCGCGGCCGCGCCGGCCGAGATCAGGCGCAGTCCGTGCCAGTCCATGATCTCGCTCGCCCACTGCGACCGCAGGATCGGCGCGTCGTCGAGATCGAACTGCCCGAGATCGACGTACGCGACGCGGTCGGTTGCCGGCGTGTACTTCACATAGCCGTGGCCGCGACACGAGCGGTGATAGACATCGAGGCGGCCGTCGCCGTCGACGTCGATCAGCATGATCCACGGGTCATCGCACAGCGTGTCGGTGCTGCCGGCGAGGGTCTCGGCGACGCGGCCGCCGCGGTGGAGCTCGTGGAGCATCGCCTCGCCGTCGCGGCGCACCACCACGGTGTATTCCGCGTCGCCCCAGCGCACCACCGACGGCGCGAACCGGCTGCGCGCGACGACGCCGGCGTAGACCAGCGACGCGCCGCCGAGCGCGAGCAGCGCAAAGCTCGTTCCGAGGATCCAGCGTCGCGGTCGCATTGCCATCGCTCGCATTCAGGCCGATCAGATCGGCGTGTAGCCACCGTCGAGTGTGCCCTCGATCTTGCGCAGCAGGTCGTTGACCAGGCCCTTCAAGGTGTTCTTGTTGCCGTTGCGATCCTCGTGCTGCCCGGCCTGGACGTTGAACTCGCGGACCAGCTCGTCGTAGCCGTCCAGGGCGGCGGCATAGCTCTTGTCGAGCGAGACCTTCACGTACCACGGCTCGGCGAACGCGAACGCTTCGCTCCAGATGAAGTTCTCGAGCTCCGGGCCCGCCTTGCCGCTGACCTTCTCGAACTTCGCGCGGTAGGTGCCGTCGTCGCCCTTGCCGCCCGGCCTGGACATCAGATAGAGGTCGCGCAGGATGCTCGACACCGACAGCTTGGTGCCCGTCGGATCCTCCGAGGACGGCGTGTCGTGCCACACCTGGTGCGCGATGTAGCCGTGGATGTCGCCGAGGATCTCGTCCGGCTTGGCCATCGAGCTCACGTAGTCGGCCAGCGTCCCGGTCTTGCCGTCGACGACGACGTCGGAGATGAACACCGCGTAGGCCTGGCCGAGGTCGCCGGCCCAGGTCGCGAACGCGCGCGGGTTGCCGCCGTCGCCGTCCTTGAGCGTCTCCCACTTGAACTTCGACTTGCCGTTGTCCTCGCCGCGCCGCTGGAGCCGGTCCTTGGGATACGCGGCCGGCCCGCCGTTCAGCGCCGCATCGATGCCGGCCATGACGTGGCCGATGTCGACCGTGCCCAGGCGCGTGGCGATCTTCTTGCCGCCGGCCGAGGGCGCCAGGTCCTTCATGTCGAACTTCTGCGCGATCGGGTTCGGCTCGGTCTCGATGTCGACCGGCTTGCCGCCGTCCATCACGCCGTCGCCGTCGACCAGCACGTCCCAGTTGACGTCGGAGAACCACAGCTGCCGCACCTCGGTGGCGATCTCGGCGGGCTTCGCGCCCGCGTACTGGCGCTCGACGTCCTCGACGAACAGGATGAAGTCCTCGATCGACACGACCTGGATCTTCTTGCCGGCTCCGAGCTTGGCGAACGTGACCTCGTAGCTGGTCTCGTTGACGGCGTACTTCGGATCTCGCTTCACGATCTCGACCGCCTTGTCGATCTGGTCCTGCTCGGGCTTCGCGATCTTCGTGCCCTGCTGGTTCTCGGTCTGCGCACGCTTGAGGATGACGAGCGACTCGCTGAACGACGGCATCTTGCGGACGTCGTCCCAGCTGCCCTCGTGGACCCAGGCGACGAGCTCGTGCGACACCCAGCCGTCGAGCTCCTTGCCGTCGAGCGTGGCCTTGACGTGGTACCAACCGCCGGTGACGGCGTAGACGTCGACCCACGTGTCGCGCGGCAGATCGGCGATCGTCGTCCTGTGCGGGTCGCCCGCGTCCTTGTGCGGCGCGCTGCGCAGCGCGGCGCTCGACGTGCCGGTGACGCGGCCGATCCACGGGAACGCGGTGATGATCGGCGTGTCCTTGCCGCCGACCGGGTGGCGCGCGATCGCACCCGTCGGCGCGGCCGTGATCGGACCGGCCGATTGCCCGGCGGCGACCCGTTCGGCGACGCGGTCGGCCTCGGCCTCGGAGGCGTCGCCGGGCGACGACGTGGCCTTCGCCGCGACCTGCGGCGCGCCGCCGGCCTGCTGCACGACGTGGGTCAGCTCGTGCGCGACGAGCTTCGCGTCGGGTGACGCGTCGTGGAACGCGACGTTGCTTCCCGAGGCGAACGCGTCGGCGCCGAGCGCCTCGGACGCGTCGGCGGCCTGGGGCCCCGTGAACGCGTTGACGCCGGCGAACGAGCGGCCGAATGCCTGCTCCATCTGCGCGCGGTGCGGGACCTCACGCGCCGCGCCGGCGAACGCGCCGGCGGCGACCTCTCCGGCGGCGTCTCCCGGGATCCGGGGAGCGGCCGCGTCGCTGCTGCCCGCCGCGCTCGGCCGGCGCTGCACCGGCGCACCGTGCCCGGACGCCTGCTCCACCTGCGTGCGCTTTCCGGTCGCGCCGTCCGCGCCGTGCCGGTCCGCGGGCGAGATCTCCCGGGCGTGCCCTCCGCCGCCAGATCCTCCACGCTGCTGCCGCACGAGCCCCCCTGTGAGCGGTGAGCGTCGACCGTACCACGCCTCGTTCCGCTCCTGCTCCCGTCTTTGATCGGATGCCGCGGACGGAAAGCGTGGGCAACGATTGCCTGCAACCCGGCCGGTTCATCGGCGGGACAGTCCGGCTGCTCGCGATGAGTTCAGCTCGCGTCGCCGCGGTCGGGATCCGGCTCGCCCTTCGGTGCCTTGCCGCCCGCCGGCTTGTCGCCTGCCGGCTTGTCGTTCGGCGTGCGCGCCTCGGGGGGGCGCTCCAGCCAGTCGCTCAGCGCGCGCAAGGTCGACGACAGCTGGCTGCGGACCCGCCCGCCGGCGCCCTGCAGCGTGCCGCGCAGCTCGTCGGCCACCGTACCGGCCGCGCGCGCGGCATCGGTCGTCACCTCGTCGACCGAGCTCTTGAACAGCGCGGCCTCGTCGGAGATCCGCTTGCGGCGCTCGCTGCCCGGCGGCGCGAGGGACTCGAAGAACCGCGCCGCCGCCTTGCCCATCTCGGAGAGCTGCGCGCGCAGCTTCTCGCCGTCCGGGCTGTCCAGCGCGTCGCGCGCCGCACCGACGAAGTCGCTCCACGCCTTGCCGAAATCGCCGGCGGGCCCCGGCGGCAGCGCGAGCGTCGCGACGTCGACGTCCTTCGGCACCTCCCAGCTGCGGGCCAGCATGTGCTCGACGAACGGCCCGGGCAGCCGGACGTGATAGGTCCGCACGTAGTGCGCCAGATCGCCCGGCCACACGAAGGTTCCGTCGGTGAGCAGGTGCGGCGAGCCGATCCGCGTGCCCGCATCGAACACGTCGTACACCGGCCCGGGCGCCGCGGTGTGAACGTGCCCGGTCTCGAGGTACGCGACCATGCGCTCCTCGTGTGGCCCGGGCGCCGGGTTGCGCGCCTCGGCCAGGCTCGGATCGCTCGGTTCGCCGTGCGGCATCTCGCGGAAGAACCCGGTGCGTTGCAGCTCGATCATGACTTGGTCCTTGCGGTTCGCGGCCTTCGCAGCAGTCTATGCCGCGCCGGCAGCTCCGTCGAGCCGGATGGAGCTCGCCGTCGGCTGAGGCCGCGGTCAGGAGAACTGCGTCTGCTCGACGCGGAGCAGCTCGGCGAGGTCGACCGACAGATCATGGCGCAGATGGTCGGCGACGACCTGCTCGGTCACCGGCATGCCGTTCTGGGCCCAGCCGAACGGCCCCAGGAGGATCCCGACCTGGGCGAGCGACAGGTCCATGACCTCGCGATCGCGCCACGTGAGGTAGCGGATGATTCGCTCGGCCGACACCGACGCCATGCCGTCGTCGTGCCGGGGCTCCAGCGCCATGGGCGTGGTCTGCGACCGGGGCGGCTGCGAGGTCGCGATCGATCCGGTCTGCGTCGGCGAGCTGGATTGCTCCGGCGCGTCCGACGCCGTCGACGAGCCGCCGTGCAGCGAGTTGTAGATCGCCATCTGCAGTTCGCGGTCGAGCTCGCCGCCGGTGGCGTCCGACGCACCGATGCCCTGGGTCGGCGTGATCGCGACGCCGTTGTTGCCCCACAGCGGTACGAAGTGGTTGCCGGTGTGCAGCAGCAGCCGCACCGGGCCGTTGCCGATCATCGGGTGGACCTGCAGCCGGCCGCCGGTCCACTGCAGGATCTGGGTCGCGAACTGGCCGTCGCTGCGGAACTGCTCCATCAGCGCCGCGCCGGCCCCGTCGGCGTACGGATCGATCATCTCGTCGCCCTTGGCGGTGTGCGTGTCGATCATCGCCTTGCGGATCGCGGCGACCTGGGCGCCGGCCGCCTGCGCGGCGTTGGCCGCGAGCTGGACCATGGTGTGGATCAGGCAGTTCATCCCGACACCCGACGCGGAGCCGGGGTCGAGCGCGATCGGTCCGTTGCCGGTGGGCGCGGCGGCGAGCGCCTCGGACAGGCCGCCGACCATCGGATCGAACAAGCTCTGGAGCACGCTGGACAGCTTCTCGGGGAGCTTGGCGGTCGTCTCCTTGAAGGCGTTGTCGTCGGGCTTGCTGGTGCCCTGCTTGGCGGTCGAGTAAACCAGCCCGAGGCCGCCGATGTCCTTCTTGTCGAACTCGGGCCCGGTGTACTCGCCGCTCATCCACTGCTCGAGCACCTCGCTGATCTGCTCGCCGTCGTCCTCCTCGTTGCGCCGCACCACCGACTTGAACGGCGCCATGATCAGCTCGCGCTGGTCCTGATCGTTGATCCTGCCGGACTTGACCTTGCAGTCGATCGAGAAGCTGTGCAGCGACAGGGTCGGGATGCCGATCAGCGCGGGAGCGTCGAGCGTCCCCGAGGTCGAGCCGTAGATCCCGATCAGCCGCTCGCCGAACTCGCTCTTGATCCGGGTGAGCAGCTGGAGGTGCTGGACCTTGGTGTTGAACCCCTTCGCGCCCCAGGTCTTGCCGTCCGCACCGGCGCCGTCGAACGCCGGGGATGACTGGTCCTCGTCGCCCTTCGCGGCCGGGCCGCCGTGGCTGCGCAGCGTGTAGTGGGCGATGCCGAGCTCCTTGACCTTGTCGCGGATCGCGGTGAACTCGGGGCCCTCGCTGTTGTGCTGGTCCTGGTTGTCGGCGATGCGCTCGTTGAACAGCATCAGCTTCTTGTCGGGGTTGGCCACGGCGCGGATCCGCGCGAGCTGGGCTTCCTGCCACTGGTTGGACGCCACCTGGGTCTCCGGGGGGACGTCGTCGCGGTAGGTCGTCATGTGCTTGCGGATGATCTCGGTGATCGCCTCGCGTCCGAAGGCCTGCATGACCATCGCGATCACCGCGGTGGAGGACTTCTGATCGAGGATCGGATCATGCTTGTGTTTGGCACGGTCGTCCTCGGCGGCGATCGCCATGCGCGTGTTCAGCAGCTTGGTGTTGAGCTTGGACGAGGTGCCGACCTCGACCGCGATCGCCGACACCTGGTCGCCGAACCCGATCGCGGCGGCGAACTCGACCGCGCGCGACGCGTTGACGTAGGTCTTGCTGGACCGGTCGGCGGGTGGGTGATAGCCGATCTTGATCCGTGGCAGCGGCAGCCCGGCCTCGCGCAGGATCGCGAGCAAGCCGACGGTGTGGTAGATGTCGCCCGAGCTGTCGAGCGGCGGGTTGTTGAACACGTACTCGCCGGAGCTGAGCAGCTTGCCGAGGACCTCGGTCAGCTGCTGCCTGGTGACGCCGGGCTCGGCGGACGACTCGCCCGTGGCCTTGCCGCGCGGCATGTCGCGCAGGACATCGGCGAGCGGGTGGTCCTCGTTGTCGTCGATCAGGTTGCGCAGGTACGCCGCGCCGGCCGGGTTGTCGCGGGCGTGCTCGGCGACAAAGGCGTCGACGACGTCGGCGAGGGACTTTCCGGACAGGGTCGTGGTCTTGTCGAGTACGATCCGGCGCTGGACCGGCGTGCCACCGCCGGTCGCGCTGGTCGTGCCGAGCAGGTGAGCGACCGATTCGCCGCGCACCACGCAGTCGGCCACCAGGTCGGCGTGGCGCTCGTAGGCGTCGCCGGCCTCGCCGACCGCGCTCCCGAGCTGGACGCCCGCGCGCTGCTGCACGACGTGGGCGGCCTCGTGCGCCGCGGTGTGCAGGTCGGGGGCGTGCGCGAACGCGACCGCGCCGTCGTGGGCATAAGCCGCGGCGCCGAGCGAGTCGCAGGCGGCCGCGGCGTCGCCGCCGACCTGGGCGCGCACGCCGCCGAGCTCGTGGTCCGGGCCGAACGACGCGCGGATCCGGTCGAGGTAGGGCAGCGGGGCGGCCGCTCCGCGGAGCCCGCCGCGCGCGGCGGCCACGGGATCGTCGCCCCGGGGGGCGCCGGTCACCCGGAGCTGGATCGGCGACGCAGTCGGGCCTGCCGTCCGGCCGGGGACCCGGCACACGACGCCTGGCCGCGGTGGGCGCCCCGGGACCAGCGGCTCCTCGTCGTCGGATGTCTCGGCGTCGGTGACCGCCTCGGCGCGAGCCAGGTAGCGCTGGTCCATCACGAGACATACGCAACCGGGGCGAGAAAGCTGCAGCCGCCTGGCGGGGCAGGGTGCCGCGGTGGGCGAGCCTTGTGCCAGGCGGCAAGTCGGCGATACCTTGGGGTCAGTGAACTGCCCGATCTGCGCGCAAGCTCTGGAGGGCGGTGAGCTCGTGATGGTCTGCCACAGCTGTCACGCCCACCTGGGCGGCGGCCTGTCGGTCAACTCGACCGGCGAGTTCCGGGTGCCGACGCCCGAGCAGCTCGAGGGGGGTGGCGCGACCGGCGAGCGGGTCCACGCGACCACCGTGTGCGCGTGGTGCGGCAAGCACGAGCGCCACGTCAAGAAGCTGCTGGGCCGGGGCGGGGTCGCGCTGTGCGACGAGTGCGTGTCGCTGTGCTGCGACATCCTCGACGCCGAGCTCGGCACCGGCTGGCGCTGACCCGCGAGTGCTGATCGGCCGGCGCTGACCCGCGTCGAGGGCTTGTGTAATCGGCCGTCATGGATGTCGCGCGGACGCGGTCCTATCGTTGAGTCTCGGCAGGAGCAGGTTTGCCAGGACAAGGTCGGCTCGGAGACAAGGCGCAGATCGCGCTCGACGCGCATGGCTGCCCGGCGTGCCCGCATCCGGGGACGGGGCCCGCGATCCAGGGCTCGCCGGACGTGTCGGTCAACAAGCGACCGGCACTGCGCGTCGGCGATCCGGGGATCCACGCCGCGTGCTGCGGCCCGAACACCTGGACGGCGCAGCAGGGCTCGTCGGTCGTGTTCATCAACGGCAAGGCCGCGTTCCGGATGACGGACCCGACGAAGCACTGCGGCGGACCCGGAAAGCTGATCGAGGGCTCGCCGAACGTGATCGTCGGCGAGACCGGCGGTGGCGGCGGAGCGGCGAGTGGCAGGGCGGCGAGCGGCGCGGCGGCGGGCAGCGGTGGCGCACAGGCCGGTGGCGCGGCGAGCGCGAGCCCGGCTCCGGCGGCGCCTGCGAGCGCGCCCGCAGCCACGAGCGCCGGCGGCGGCGCGAGCGCGAGCCCGGGCAGCAGTGCCGGCCCGAGCGGCGGCGGTGCGAGCCCGCGGTCGGACAGCCGCGGCGCGAGCCCCGTGGCCCGATCGTCTGCCGGCGGCCCGGGCGCCGCCCCGGTGAGCCCCGACGCCGCGCGCGAACCAGCACCGGAGCCTCCGCCCGAGCCGTGGCTCGAGGTCGTGATGATCGGCGCCGACAACAAGCCGCTGGCCGGCGAGCGCTACGTCATCACCGACCCGAGCGGGCGCGAGCACACCGGCACGCTCGACGCGCGCGGCACGATCCGGCTCGATGGGATCCCGGCCGGGACGTGCAAGGTGACGTTCCCCGACCTCGATCGCGAAGCCTGGGAGCCGGCGTGATCGGCGCGACGGGACCGCGCCGGCCGGCATCACAGTGGAGCCGACATGAGCGATGAAGCAACCCTGCTGACCGCCGTGCTCGACGCGCCGGACGACGACGCGCCCCGGCTGGCGTACGCGCAGTGGAGCGCGGGCCAGGGCGACGCTGCGTCGATCGCGCGCGGCGAGCTGATCCGCGCGCAGATCGATCTCGCGCACACCGCCCCCGAGGTCATCCGCTCCGGGGGCGCCGCCGGCCTCCAGCGTCGGATCGACCAGCTGATCGCGGGCCACGGCGCGGCGTGGGCGGGTGTGATCGCCGGCTGGGTCGACGGCTATCACTTCGTGCGCGGGTTCGTCGGCTGGATCCGGTCGAGCGCGCGCGGCTTCCTGGCGCACGCCGACGCGCTCGCCGCGCTGGCGCCGATCCAGCACGTCGATCTCACCGACGTCCGCGACGTCGACGAGGCGATCTTCGACGCCCCGGGGCTGGCGCGCCTCCGGTCGCTGGCGATGGACGGCTGCGGGCTGCACGACCTGCACCTCCAGCTGCTCGCGGCGTCGCCGCAGGTCCGCGAGCTGCGCTGGCTGTCGGTGGCGAACAACCGGCTGAGCTTCGCCGCCGCCGAGGCGCTCGCTGCCTCGCCGCACCTGCCGCGCCTCCGCTACGCCGAGTTCGACGGCAACCCCTGTGATCCCGCGGATCGGATCGGCCGCGACAGCGGCATCGTCGTCGCGGTCGCCGAGTCCGAGGACGGCAAGCGGCTCGAGGCCCGGTTCGGCCGGCTGCGCTGGCTGCGACGCGAGGTCATTCCCGATCGATTCGACATCTGAGCTCGGCCGGCCGCGCGGTCAGTCCGCGACGAAGACCGGATAGGCGAACTCCAGGTCGGCCAGGTGAACATCCATGCTCTCGCCGGCGACTTGCAGCTCGTGGAGGTCTTGATAGCCGTTGCTGTTGCGTCGCCGATCGATGAGCAGTTGTGCGATCACGTCACCGACGACGTCGCTGAGTTCGGCCAGCGTCATCGTGTTGACGTTCCGGTTGAGCCGTCCGGGCCCTGGGGGATCGACGAAGTAGCGATTGGCCACCGCGGTATTGACACCGCACAGGATGAAGCCGTCGGGCACCGCGGAGATCGGAAGCGTCGAGTGAAATCTCCACATCCGATCGCGCGGGTCGACGCCTGTTGGAGCCCAGTAGCCGACCGCGAACGTGCCGTAGTTGTTGCACGCGGCTCCGAGCAGACGCACGCGGTGATCGGCGGTCTCGAGCGCGACCAGCCGACCTGCAAGGTCCACGGCCTGGAACACCAGGTGGTGGGCAAACGACCGAGCGTGGCCGACCGCGTTGGTGTCCTGCCCGTTGGGGATGACCAGGCGCTGGTACACGCGAGACTCCACGATCCCGAGGTTGTGGACGTGTTGCCCGTACGCGTTCGACAGCGGCCAGCGGCCCTCACCGTTCAGCGCGGTCGCGTTGCCCCACCAGTCGCGGATCCGGCTCTCGTTCTGGGTCGCCAGGCGGACCTCGACCTGATCATCACCGGGGGTGGCGCTGACCAGGATCGCGCCGCGGCCCATCCGGGCCCGCTGCGATGACGCGATCAGGTCATTTTCCCCGTTGATCCCGACCGTCGCGCGCATCGCCGGCGCGCGCGCGTTGTTGGTGTTCGGCTCGCGCAGGAACGTGATGTTCCGCGGATTCTCGAAGATCGGCATGAGCCCGGTGCGGCCGAACCAATCGAGCGCACAGTTCGCGTTTCGGGCCTTCTCCGCGGCATTGAGGCCCACGCCGCCGCCGGCCGTGACACAGACCCGCTCTCCTGCCTGCCACTGGACCTCGTTGCGGATCGCGTCGACGCCATTGAGCGTCCTCCGGTTGGCCCATTCGTCGATCGTCGACCACAGCTCGGGGGGCAGCCACGGCGGCGTCCGCGCCTGGCGGATCGTGTCGTTATCGCCGCCCTGCGGCGTCAGCACGAGCGGCCGTCCGGGGCCGGTGCAGATGTCGATGTAGTCGGCGTAGATCAGCCGCGCGGCTCCGGTCTGCGGGTCGTAGAGGCACAGGCGATAGGGAGCTGTCTGGAGGTCCGGGAAGTCCGGCCACGCGGCCTGGATGCACTCGTTGATCGCGTCGCGCACGGCGGCGCCGCCGATCTCCTGCGCGACCCGATCATCGACCGCCTCCCCTGCCCGGGTCTGGATCAGCCCGACCCATTCCTCTGCGAGCAGGGCGCCGAGCGTGTTGAACTCGGCCGTGATCCGCTGGCCGAAGTGCCGTGAATCGAGACCGCCGTCGATCGCATTGCCTCCCTGCGACGGCTGATTGGCAAACGCCGGGAAGCTGAGCAGGTGATCGGGCTGGCCCAGGCCGTGCTGCATGTACTGCGGCCAGGGATTGGGACCGCCGATGTGAAGTACGGGGCGCAGGCCGATCCGCTCCTGGCCCCAGGCGGACTCGCGCAGCGTGCGGTGATTGACCACCGCCATCGGGCCGCGGCCGATGATGACGTAGTAGACCGGGGGCAGCTGGACGTTCACGACGTTCAAGTCCTCGAGGCCGGCCTCGACATCGCGCTCGTCGTCCTGGGGCTGGTTGTCGAGCAGCCCGCAATCCTCCTGGTCGCTGTCGACCGCGTCGGTTCCACAACAACAGCCCATCGCTAGCCTCCTGATGCCTGCGCTCGCATGAGCCCGTCGAGCCGGGTGTAGCGGGCAAGCGTGTCGATCGCCCGGGCGTGGAGCAGCGCGCCCTGGGGTTCGGCGTGCCCGGCGGCCTCGGCCGCGAGTGCCTCGCCGGCCCACGGATGGAACGGATCGCGATCCAGGCCGCTGCCGAGCAGGAACGCGAGCCCGAGGTACACGACCATGGTCGCGGGCGCGGTCAGGACGTGGCGCTGCACGGCGGCGCGCGCGGTGTCGATCAGCCGGGCGATCGCGTCGTCGTCGAGCGCGTTGTACTTGCGCAGGTGCATGTGCGACAGCAGCCGGCGCAACCCGGCGTCGCTGTCGTCGTGGTCCGCGGTGAGCTCCGCGAAGCTGCGCGCGCTCGACCACGCCAGCGCGCGCCGGTAGTACTCGCCGCTGCGCCCGACGATCGACTCCACGCGCAGCACGGTCTCGCCGACGAGGCCGGTCATCGCCTCGGCGCGGCTCGCCCCGGCGGTGGCGTGCAGGTGGTCGGCGGCCCACGGCAGCTGGGGATCTTCATCGAACTGGCCGCCGAGGAACACCATCAGGCCGACGAACGAGCGGACCTCGGCGAGGTCGCGGAAGCCGTGGCGCGCGGCGCGGGCGACCCCGACGTCGATCGCGCGCCGGCTCAGCGGATCGGTCAGCACCACGCACAGCTGGGGATAGCGCCGCCACAGATAGCTCAGCACCTGATCGCGGAGCCGCGGATACAGCGGGTGATCGGGCGGTGGAAACCGGGTCGACCGCACGGCTCAGTTCGCGCTGGAGTGGAGCTTGGCCAGCGCCGAGGTCGTGGCCGCGTCGGGCTTGCCGGTCGGCTCGATCTTCTGATCTCGCTGGAACTTCTGGATCGCGTCGGCGGTGGCGTCGTCGAGCTCGCCGTGGGTCGGGCCGTCGTAGTAGCCCAGGCTCGCCAGTCGCGCCTGGACGCCGTCGACATCGCCGGCGGGGTTGAGGCTGCGCGGCGCGATGTTGTAGATCCGGGCGTCGTCGCCGGTGCCGACCGTCAGCTTGGCGCGCGGCATGTCGGGCGGAACCGACACGTCGACCAGCCCATGGGCGGTGGTCGTTCCCTCGATCGTCTGGCCGCCGAATGTCAGGACGAACGGCAGGTTCGCGAGCGGCCGGTTGTGCACGAGCAGCCGCATGCGCAGCCGCGCGGGCACGCCCTTGCGGCGGAACATGTGGCGGGCGCCGGTCGCGATGCGGACCTCGCGTGGCCGTAGCTCCGGAACATGGACGACGTCGCCCGGCCGCAGCACGAACGGGCTGTCGCGGGCCTCGCGCAGCGCCGCGTTCTCCGGGATCCCCCACAGCGTCTTCCAGAAGAACCCGGTGTCGAACGCGATGCTCGACATGCATTCGCCCTGCGCGACCGTGTGCTTCTTCGCCGACATGATCGAGCCCCTCACATCGGGATATCAACTGCCGGCGGCCCGGTCGATTACCGGGGATTACGCGCGATGTCAGCCGTCGAGCGGCTCGGCGAGCACGGCGCCGCGCGACGCGATCACACGGGCGTAGTAGCGCGCGCTGTCCTTGGGGGTGCGCTCGAGGGTGGCGAAGTCGACGTGGACGATGCCGAACCGCTTGGAGAAGCCGAGCGACCACTCGAGGTTGTCGAGCAGCGACCACGCCATGTAGCCGCGGAGGTCGACGCCGGCGGCGATCGCGGCGTGCACGGCGCGCAGGTGGTCGCGGAAGTAGGCGACGCGCAGCGGGTCGTGGATCCGGCCGTGGTCCGCGGTCGGCGGATCGTAGAACGCCGCGCCGTTCTCGGTGACGTAGAGCGGGATCGCGCCGTAGCGCTGGTGGACCCAGCACAGGATCTCGGTGAACGCGGCCGGGTAGACCTCCCACGCGGTCTCGGTGTACGCCGAGCGCGGCTGCCGGACGACGGCGGCGGCGAGCGGCCAGGCGGCGGGATCGTGGCGGCGGACGCTGCGGGTGTAGTAGTTGATGCCGAGGAAGTCGATCGGCTGGCGGATCAGCGCGAGGTCGCGCTCGGGCCAGCTCGGCCAGGCCTCGCCGAAGATCTCGGCCAGCTCGTCGGGATACTGGCCGAGCAGCGCGGGGTCGAGGTACTGCCGGTTCATGTAGGCGTCGACCCGGTTGGCGGCGGCGAGGTCGGCCGGGCTCTGCGACGCGGCGGCCTGCGGCTCGAGGTTGACGACCAGGCCGATGTCGTGGCGGCCGGAGGCGCGGTAGGCCTGGACCGCGGCGCCGTGGGCGCGCAGCAGGTTGTGCGACGCGATCGGCGCCTCGAACCGGTTGGCGTGGCCGGGCGCGAGCGCGCCGTGCAGGTAGCCGCCGTCGGACACGACCCAGGGCTCGTTGAGCGTGGCCCAGTGGGTGACGCGGTCGTCGAGCCGGCGGACCACGGCGGTGGTGTAGTCGGCGAACCAGCCGGCGATGTCGCGGTTGAGCCAGCCGCCGAGATCGTCGAGCGCGGCCGGCAGGTCCCAGTGGTACAGCGTGACCATCGGGGCGATGCCGCGGGCGAGCAGGGCGTCGACCAGGCGATCGTAGAAGTCGAGGCCGGCGGCGTTCACGGCGCCCTTGCCCGCCGGCAGGATCCGGCTCCACGCGATGCTGAACCGGTAGGCCTGGAGGCCGAGCGACTGCATCAGCGCGACGTCGTCGGCGTAGCGCCGGTAGTGATCGCAGGCGATGTCGCCGGTGTCGCCGTTGTGGATGCGGCCCGGGGTGTGCGCGAAGCGCTGCCAGATGCTCGGGCCGGCGCCGTCGGCGAGCGGCGAGCCCTCGATCTGGTACGCCGAGGTGGCGCAGCCCCACAGGAAGCGTTCGGGAAACTGGATCGGCTCGGTCATGGGCTCCTGGGCGCGCCGGGGCGCGCGATCACGATGGTGGCGGGGCGGTGGTCGATCGCGAGCTCGGGCTCCCGGCCGGGGGCGGCGGCGCGCCAGCGCGCGGGCGCGCCGTCGATCCGGGTCGGACCGGGCGGGGTGGCGAACGGCCACGGAAACACCAGGCCGCCGGGCGGCAGCGCGCCGGGGCCGATGTGCAGCGCGATCGCGGCGCCGGTCTGGGTCACCTCGTAGGACAGCGGGCCGAACGGCGTCGGTAGCCGGTCGATCGCGAAGCCGTCGCCGGCGAACCAGTCCGGGGCGATCCCGGCGGCGACGAGCCACGCGCCGTCGCGCTCGCGCTCGCAGGCGAACAGATCGAGCACCGAGCGAGCATAGTCGGAGTGGACCCAGGCGTGCGGCATGTCGCCGATGAAGCGCGGCTCGCGCGGATCGGCGCCGACGACCTCGGCCCACTGGTTCCAGGCCGCGGGCCGGCGGTCGGCGAGGTACAGCGCGAGCGCGTCGCCGGCGCGGCTCCGCCAGCCGAGCCGGACGAACGCACCGACCAGCCGGAGCTCGTACGGCGTGTAGGCCGCGTCGGGGCCGCGGGCCGGCGGCCGCGCGCCGCGCTCGATCAGGGTGTGCCAGGCGCGCTCGAACGTGGCGCGCAGCAGATCGGCCGGCAGCGCATCGACCATGCCCGCCGGCGACAGCGCGATCGTCGTCGACGTGGCGTCGAAGTCGCCGAGATCGGCCGCGCCGGGGATGTAGCTGACGTGGTGCGCCGCCGCGCTCGCGGCGATCGAGGCCAGGACGTCGCGCGCGAGCTCGTCGCGCCGGGCGGCGAGCTCGGTGGCCGCGGCGGCGTCGCCGAGCTCCCCGGCGAGCCACGCGGCGTCGCGGTAGCCGGTGATCGCCCAGAAGTTGTCCCAGTACGAGTACGCGGCCTTGGCCGAGTAGCCCTCGTGGCTGATCGACGGCGACACCAGGCCCCACAGCGCGCGGCGCGCGGCGGTCTGGTTCGCGGGGCCGCGCTCGAACTGGCGCAGCTGGTCGAGGTAGCGCGCCGCGGCCTGGACGTGCGGCCAGGCCTCGGCGGCCACGGCGCGGTCGCGGGTGTAGCGATGGACCTCGGCGGCGAGGTGGATCAGCTCGCCGTGGCTATCGTTCTCGGGTACCGGCACCGCGCCGTGGGCCTCGACGCAGCACGGGACCTTGCCCGAGGCCGCCTGGTACGGCGCGTACCAGCGCAGGAACGCGGTCGCGACGTCGGGGTGGCCGAGCCGGAGCAGGGCCTCGCCGATCATCGCGCCATCGCGGATCCACGCCCGGGCGTACGACCGCGTGCCGGGCCGCAGGATCGGCCCGTCGCGCGACACCAGCATGTAGGCGAGCGACGACCGCAGCGTGTCGACGATCGACCGGCCCGCGGCGGGGACCCGGAACCCGACGCGATCGAGCCGCTCGTGCCAGAGGGCGCGCGCGGCGGCGAGCTCGCCGCCGAACCACGCCGGCCACGCCGCGGCCCGGGACGGGCGCAGCGCCGGCGGGGCCGGCTCGCCGTGAAGCGGCGCGGCGATCACCACGCTGGTCTCGCCGTGCGGCGCGATCGCGAGGTCGTAGACCAGCGCGCCCGACGGAAGGCCCGCGGGATCGACCACGGGCAACGGGCCGCTCGCGCCGGCGGCCGGGATCTGCGCGAGCGGGTAGCCGAGCAGGTGCAGCGGCCACAGCGCGACCTGGTCCGGCGGGGTCAGCGGGCGCACCGCCGGCGTGCCGTCGAGCGTCACGGCGCCGTCGTGCCAGGCGATCCGGTCGATGCGGTGGACGCCGCCGGCGAGGTTGAGGAACTGGGTCGGCGGGTTGACCTGCAGCGGCCGGATGGCCAGCACGAGGCGCGCGGTCAGCGGCGCGCCGGTCGGGTTGCGCAGCGTGTAGCGGGCGGCGAGCTGGGCCGCGCGCGCGTCGCCGGTCGCGACCGCGGTGATCCGCAGCTCCCAGCCCGGATCATGCCAGGTGACGCCGGGGATCGGCAGGTAGCTGTCGTCGAGCGACGCGGTGATCGACGGCGCGGTGGCCCAGCTGGTCTGGCGCCCGGCGACCTCGACGAACGGCTCGAGCGACGCACCGCCGCCGACCTCGAGCGCACCGTCCTCGGACAGGAGGCTCACGCGGCTGCCGCCGTCGACGCCGACCACCGTCCAGTAGACCTGCTCGCCCGAGAACCCGCGTGGCAGGCTGCCCCGCGGCACGAGCTTGCCCAGCGCCGTGATCAGCGCGTTGGCGCTGGGGCCGGCGGGATCCGCGTCGAGCGGCGTCAGCTCGGCGAGCCGGTAGCCGCGGACCTCGCCGGCGGTGATCGCGAGCCGCACGAACCGCGCGCCGGTCTCGGGGATCAGGAACGGATCGATCCCGCCGTCGCCGCCGGCGACCTGCCCGGCGAGCTCCCAGGCGGCGCCGTCGCGCGACAGCTCGACCGCGTAGTCGGTCGCGGCGCCGCCGTCCGCCCACCGGACGATCAGCCCGCCCAGCGCGCGCTCGCGACCGAGATCGAGCGTGAACCGCTGCGCCGCGCCGGCCGCCGGATCGCTCGCCCACGCGGTCGCGGCGTCGCCGTCGATCGCGAGCGCCGCGGCGCCGCCGGGCTGCGCCGACGACGCGGTGGCGCGGGGCGCGGCGGGCGCGGTGCCGGGGCTCGCGATCGGCCGCAGCGTCAGGTCGTCGATCTCGATCCAGCCCTTGCCGCCGCCCTTGCCGGTGCTGACCACCAGCTCGATCGCCGCGATCCGGCGCAGCGTGTGGTCGGCGATCGGCCCCCACGCGAACTCGATCTGGCGGCGCTCGACGGTCATGTGGCGCCAGGCCGCCGGGAACTCGAAGCTCGGCCGGTGGTACCACCACACGTTGTCGCCGGTGTCGTCGATCAGCTTGAGCTCGAGGTTGTTGGGCGGGATGTCGCCGCGGAGCTCGAACGACAGCGCGAAGTCGGCGGGCAGCTCGAGCGCGATCGGCCGCCGCGCGACGCCGTAGCCCGACGTCCCGCCGAGATCGACCGCGAGCCGGAGCGCTGCGCCGTGCACGCCGGGCACCGCGCGGATCGACGAGGTCACCCCGTCCGAGCCGGTCGCGCGCCAGGCCGCCAGGTCATCGAACGCGTCGAGCACGCGCGCGGCGTCGCCGCCGCCGGCGCCTCCGCTGGTCGGCTGGTGGCATGCGCACGCGGCGATCGCGAGCCCGATCCCGATCCCGATCGCGCCGGCGCGGATCATCCCTTCACGCTCCCGCTGACCAGCCCGCTCAGGTAGTAGCGCTGCAGCGCGAGGAACACCCCGAGCACCGGCAGCACGGTGACCACCGCGCCGGCCATCATCAGCTCGCTGTCGCCGGCGTGCTCGCGCGACAGCGCCGCGAGCGCGACCGGCAGGGTCCGGCGCGCGTCGTCGGACAGGACGATCAGCGGCCACAGGAAGTCGTTCCACGAGCCGAGGAACGCGAAGATCGCCAGGGTCACGAGCACCGGGCGGAGCACCGGCAGCACGATCGACCAGAACACCCGGACCTCGCCCGCGCCGTCGATCCGCGCGGCCTCGAGCAGCTCGTCGGGGATGCTGCGCGTGTACTGGCGGACCAGGAAGATGCCGAACACGCTGGCCGCGGTCGGCAGCAGCACCCCGGCGTAGCTGTTGACCAGGCCGACCTGCTTGAACATCAGGAACAGCGGGATCATCGCGATCTGGGCCGGCACCAGCATCACACCGAGCAGCAGCTTCCAGATCAGCTCGCGGCCGGCGAACCGCAGCTTGGCGAACGCGTAGCCGGCGGTGACGTTGAACGCCAGCGACAGGACGGTCGCGCCGATCGCGAGGCCGAGGCTGTTGGCGAGGTGGCGGCCGACGGCGGTGCGGGTGAACAGCTCGCGGTAGCTCGCCAGCGTGGGCGACGCCGGGATCAGCGGCGGCGGCGACGAGCTGGCCTCGCCGGGCGACATCACCGACACCGCGACCATCCACGCCAGCGGGAACACCGCGACGCCGGCCGCGACGACCAGCGCGCCGTTGACCAGCCACGGCTCGGCGCGCCGGGTCACGGCGCTGGTGGCGGTCACGGCTGGCTCCAGCGCCGTGCGAGCGCCAGCTGGACGAGCGTGCCGGCGAGCATGATCGCGAACACCACGAACGCGATCGCCGACGCGAACCCGAGGTTCCACCACTTGAAGCCTTCCTCGAACATGAAGTAGAGGACGCTGGTCGTGCTCTGCGCCGGGCCGCCGCGGGTCATCACGTAGGGCTCGGCGAACAGCTGGAAGTAGCCGACCATGGTGAGGATCGTGACCAGCAGCATGGTCGGGGCGAGCGCCGGCAGGGTGAGGAACCGCAGCTGCTGGACCCGGGTCGCGCCGTCGATCCGCGCCGCCTCGTAGGGCTCCTCGGGGATGCTCTGCAGCCCGGCGAGGAAGATGATCATGTTGGAGCCGAAGTTCTTCCACACCGCGAACCCGATCAGCGCCGGCATCGACCACCTGGGATCGCCGAGCCAGTCGATCGGGTGGAGCCCGAACCAGCCCAGCACGTGGTCGATGAAGCCGTACCGGGGATGGAACAGGTAGCGCCAGATCACCGCGACCGCGACCACGGTGGTGACCACCGGCGCGAACAGCGCGGTGCGAAACACCGCGCGGGCGCGGGCCAGCCGGGCGTGGAGCAGCAGCGCGGTGGCGAGCGACACCGCGATCGACAGCGGCGCGCCGGCGACCACGAACACCAAGGTGTTGCCGAGCGCGGTCCAGAACAGCGGCACCTCGAGCAGGCGGCGGTAGTTGGCCAGGCCGATGAACCGCACGTTGTGGCGATCGGCGACGCCGTAGATGTCGAAGTCGGTGAAGCTGAGCGCGAGCGCGCAGATCACCGGCACGACGAAGCACACCGCGATCGCGATCAGCGCCGGCGACACGAACCACCACGCCGCGCCGCGCCGGATCACGGCGCGCCCCGCTGCGCCAGGATCCAGCGCCGCTTGTCGAGGATCTGGTCGGCGCGCGCGTCGAGCTCGGCGGCGGCCGCGTCGACGATCGCGGCCAGCTCGGCGGGTGCGAGCGGCCGGCCGAACGCCGCGACCCGCCGCGCGGCGGGCTCGGACACCACGCGGATCTCGATCGCGATCCGCTCCCACTCCGGCACCGGCGGGGTCGGCGCGACGCGCTCGAGCTGGTCGCGAAACGCGGCGACGGCCGCGTCGCCGGTCAGCCGCGGATCGGCCCATGCGCTGCGCCGCGCCGGCAGGTCTCCGCTCATCGCATAGAACCGCTGCTGGACCTCGGGCCGCGACAGGTACTCGATCAGCTGCCAGGCCTGCCGCGGGTGCGCCGTGCGGCGAAACACCACCAGGCTCGAGCCTCCGGCGAGCGCGGCGCCGGGACCGTGCGGGCCGGGCAGCGGCGCGGTGGCCCACAGCCCCTGCTGCGCCGCGGGCAGCCGGCGCCGGAACTCGCCGATGCTCCACGGGCCGTGGAGGAAGCAGCTGAAGTAGCCGCGGGCCAGCTCGTCCCACGGGTTGGGCACCTGAACCTGCGTGGTGACCGGCGCGAGCTGCTCGGCGAACAGCTGGAGGTAGAACGTCAGCGCGCGGCGAAACCCGGCGCTGCGGAAGTTGCCCCAGCGGCCGCCGTCGCGCAGCAGCGGGTCGCCCTGCTGCAGCGCGAGCGACACGAGCTGCTCGTACTCGTCGATCGGCAGCAGGATCGCGAAGCGCTCGGCGCCGACCTCGGCCTTGATCGCGCGCAGCGCGGTCAGCCACGCCGGCCAGCTGTCCGGCGGCTTCGCGAACCCCGCGGCCGCGAATCGATCGCGGCGGTAGAACACCAGGCGGGTGTCGACGTACCACGGCACGCCGTACAGCGCGCCGTCGAGCTGGTTGGTGCTCCAGATCCCGGCGAAGTAGTCCGCCGGCTGGATCACCGACGAGGCCGCGACCTGGTCATCGAGCGGCGCCAGCGCGCCGAGCATCGCGAGCTCGGGCAGCCAGGAGTTGCCGAGCTGGGCCAGATCCGGCGTGGCGTCGCCGACGAACGCGGTCAGGAGCTTCTCGTGCGCCGCGGTGAACGGCAGCTGCTGGACCTCGACCCGGATCTCGGGGTGGTCGCGCTCGAAGTCGGCGAGCAGCTCGGCGACGAGCTCGCCCTCGCGGCCCAGCGCCCAGAGCCGCACGGTGGTGGGGCCGGACGCGTCGCGGCAGCCGAGCGCCGCGAGCACGATCAGCGCCGCGCACCGCGCGCCGGTCACGGCGGTCCCTCGAGCCAGCCTCCCGTGAACCCGGCGCGCTGCAGCGCCCGCCGCAGGTACGCGCTCTGGTGCATCACCTTCCAGATGAGGCCGCTGCGGTGGTTCTCGATCATGCCGACGATCGGCCCCTGATCGATCCCGAGCGAGTCGACGTCGACCCAGCCCGCGCCGGGGACGACGCTGCCGATCGCCGGCCGCGCGGTCGCCGGAAAGCTCGGGTTGAACGCGTCGACGAAGCCGAGCTCGCGGTAGATCGCGGCGCCGTAGCGCCGCTGGAGCTCGCGGATCCCGGGCACCACGATCTCGGGTGCGAACGGCAGCGACGCCACCATCGCGGTCGGCGCCAGGGTGCCGTCGTCTTCGCTCGCCATGCCGCGCGCGTTGTAGCCGCGGAACTCGCGGCGCGCGCCGCCGAGCTCCAGCGTCATGTCGCCGGGACCGTCGCACGCGGTCAGGCCCCAGACGTCGGCGCCGTAGCCGGTCCAGCCGCCCGGGTTGGCGATCGCGTAGGCGCGCTGGGCGAGGGTCGCGCGCCGGCTGTTCTCGAAGTAGTCCAGGCCGTGGCCGCGCATGAAGCGGTCGCGGATGCCGCGGAAGTCGACCCACAGCTCGCTGTACTGGTGGCCGAACAGGGGCGGGAACCCGAGGTGCTCCTGGCCGTACGCCGTGCCCCAGGTCCGATCGTAGCGCTGTGTCCACGCGTCCCACGCCGCGGGCTCGACCGGCGACGGCGATCCCAGCGCGAGCAGGATCACGATCATCGCCTCGTTGTAGCCGATCCAGTCGTAGTCGAGGAAGCCGTGCTCGGGCTGCCAGCCCATCGCGATCGCCGGGCCGCGCGGCTGCATCCACCGCCAGTCTACCCGGTCGACCAGCGCGTCGGCGATCGTGCGCAGCTCGAGCTCGGCCGGATCGGCGCCGGCGAAGTAGCCGCGGCAGAACATCACCCCGGCGAGCAGCAGCGCGGTGTCGACCGACGACAGCTCGACGTCGCGGTAGCGCCGGCCGGTCGCCATGTCGAGGAAGTGGTAGTAGAAGCCCTTGTAGCCGGTGACGCCGGCGGCGGCGTCGCCCTGCGGCGCGTCGCGGAAGAACCGCAGCGTGGCGAGCACGCGATCGCGGCCCTCGGCGCGCGTGATGTAGCCGCGCTCGACGCCGATCGCCACCGCGGTGAGCCCGAAGCCGACCGCGGCGATGCTCGAGAACGACGGCGTCGGGTGGCGATCCGGGACCAGGCCGGTGGCCGGATCCGCGGTGCGCCAGAACCAGTCGAACGTCCTGCGCTCGAGGTCGGCGAGCATCGCGTCGTCGGCCTGCGACACCGGCGGCGGCGGCGCCGGCGTCGCCCCCGCGCACGCCGCCAGCGCCAGCCAGCCGGCGGCCAGCCAGCGCGTGCCGCGGTCAGAAACCATAGGTGAGCCCGAGCTGGAGGCTGCGGGTCGGGCCGACCAGCGACGAGGGCTTGCCGAAGTTGGGGTTGGGATCGCCCGTGGTCGGCGGGATGAAGCCGTCGTAGCCCCCGTAGTTGTTCCAGCCGAACAGGTTGAACACCTCGATGAACATCTGGGCGTGGTGGCCGGCCGCGACGTCGAGCTCCTTGGTGAGCCGGACATCGACCTGCTTGAACTGGACGAAGTCGGCGGCGCGGCCGCCGTTGCGCCGGAACCTCGTATCGGCGCCGAACCCGGCCGAGGCGTCGATGACGTTGAACGGCACGCCGCTGCCCAGCGTGATCAGCGTCGACGCCTTGAACCCCGCGATCAGCTTGCCGATCGCGCTCACCACCAGGCGGTGGCGCTCGTCGGCGTCGCCCGGGGTCACCGGCGTGGCCTTGATCGACGGGAAGTCGAAGTTGAACAGGTCGCCGCGGATCTTCGACCAGCCGAGCGTGTAGCACGCGGTGGCGCCCCACCCCGAGTCCTCGGTGTACGGCTTGTCCACCGTCAGGTAGAACCCGGTGAACCGGGTCTGGATGTCGTCGGACGAGACGAGGACGTTGCCGAAGTTGCCCGGCACCGGGAGGAAGTCGCGGTTGCCGGTGGCGTCGCGGTTCGCGGGGTAGAACCCCAGGCCGTTCTCGCCGCGGATGTGGCTGAACATCAGGCTGACGCCGAACGGGCCGAGCTCCTGGCGGACGCCGGCGCTGAACTGATCGGTGTGCAGCGGCACGGTGTCGTTGGCCATCAGGAAGATCTCCGGCGCCGGCGCGGTGCCGCGGTCGATCAGGCCCTGCAGGCCCTGGCGGCTGAGGTAGCTCGGGTCCCACACGATGGTCGGCTGGCCCTCGCGCGGCAGGCCGTCGCGCGAGAACCGGAACGTGCGGACGCCGTACTGCAGCCGGTAGCGCTCGTCGACGCCCGAGTTGAACAGCGTGCGGTCGAAGTAGCGCCCGGCGCCGCCGAACAGCACCGTGCCCTGGTCGCCGAACAGGTCGTAGCTCGCGCCGAGCCGCGGCTGGATCTCGCCGAGGTAGATCGAGCGCTGGCTGCCATCGGTCAGGTAGTCGTTGACCCGGAAGAAGTCGGGGCCGTTGTGGGCCGCGACCGTGGCCGCGAGCTCGGTGACCGCGGCGCGGACGTCGGGCGGGGTCGTGTAGTCGTAGTTGAGCGGGTTGGTCTCGATGTCCCAGCGGACGCCGAGGTTGAGGGTGAGCCGGCTGTCGATCTTCCAGTCGTCCTGGGCGTACAGGCCGATCTGGGTGTTGCTCGAGGTCACCTTGGGGTTGCCGACGCCGTACTGGGCCTCGAACGGGATGTCGAAGTCGAGGTTGTTGGCCATGTCGTTCCTGAACTTGAACAACGGATTGCCGAACTGCGTGCGCTCGACCTGGTAGTGCTGGAACGCGAGCTTGGCGCCGGTCTTGAACTGGTGGACGCCGGCCGCCGTGATCCCCGGGAACGTGACGTCGTTGCGCAGCATCAATGTGCGCTGGACGATGTCCTGATCGGTGTCGCGGCCGCCGATCCTGATCACGTCGACGTAGTCCTTGCCGATCACGTCGGGGTGCTCGGCCCCCGGGTTGAACTCGGACTGCAGGACCTCGGCGGTGGCCTCGTTGACCAGCCCACCGTCGGTCCGCCACTGGTGGCGCAGCGACGCCGAGGTCACGTTGTTGCGGACGTTCTCGGCGGCCTCGAAGCTGGTCAGGCCGCCGAAGCTGCGGATGTCGGTCTCGCGGCGCAGGTTGAAGCTGAGGTCCACGGTGTGCGCCGGGTCGGGCAGCCAGGTCAGCTTGGCGAACCCGAGGTGGCCGCGGAACGGGCTGGTGAAGCTGCCCTGGAACCGGCTGAACTGCATGAGGTTGGCGTTGGTGGGGTTGCCGATCGCGACCTGGTTGGCCCGGTTCTGGTAGTTGCCCTCGTAGGTCGCCAGCGCGAACAGGTGGTCCTTGATCAGCGGCCCGCTGACGAGGCCGCCGACCTGGTAGCGGCCGTAGTCCGGCTTGGGCTGGACCTGCTTCTCGGCGAACGGATCGATCGCGGTCAGCCCCTTGTTCTGGAACGCGCCGTAGATCTCGGCGTGCGGCGTGTTGCCGCCCGAGCGCGTGACCGCCGAGACGATCGCCGCGCCGGCCTCCTCGTACTCGGCCTTGTAGTTCTGGGTCAGCACCCGGAACCCGGCGACCGCGAGCTGCGGGAACGGGTTGCCGCGGCTGGAGTCCTGGCCGACCAGGCCGCCGTCGTTGATGTGGTTCTTGAGGCTGATCCCGTCGACGAACACGTTGATCGCCGAGGCCGACAGCCCGCCGGACGTCAGCTTGCGGGCGAACTCGTCGTTGGACAGCCGGACGCCGGGCGCGAGCTGCGCGAAGTTGAGGAAGTTGCGGCTGCTCTGCGGCAGGTTGGCGATCTGCTCCTGGCTGACGTCGGTGGCGACCTCGGAGGTCTTGACGTCGAAGCGCTTGCCCGAGACCTCGATCCGCTCGGCGCCCTGGACCGTCGCGGCCGCGACATCGAGCGCGATGTCGAGGGTCTGGCCGGTGCCGACCTCGACGAACGCGGTGGTCTCGCCGCCGCTCGCCGAGGTCACCGTGATCAGGTACTGCCCGGGCGCCAGGCCGGCGAGCACGTAGCCGCCGTCGCCGCCGGAGGTGACCGCGACGACGGCGCCGGTGGTGAGGTTGGTCGCCGAGACCTTGGCGGCGGGCTGGGCCTCGTCGCCGCGCACGACCTTGCCCTGGATCGCGCCGTTGACCCGCTGGGCCAGCGCTGGCGCGGCGGTGAGGCCGCACACCGTGAGCGCGGCGGCGACGGTGAGTACCAGGGCGCCGGCGCGGTCAGGACCGGCGGGTCGCCCGGCGACGCAGCGGGGGGGACAAGGGGGACGCTGCGGACGCCGGGCGACGCGCGCCGATGAGGGACTGGGGGCGCTGGGAACCTTGGTCATGGGGATCTCCGTCGGGGTCTCCGTCGCGTGGGGGACGGCTCCGGGACGCGCGGGGCTGCGCGGCGCCGGAGGACTCGCGGGCGATGAGCTGGGGCTCGAGGGTCGTGGCCGTGGGCCGGGTGTCCGGGTGGGCGATCACCGCGGCGAGCCGGGTGACCGCGCCGCGGCCGAGCTCGACGATCGGCACGCGCATCGTGGTCAGCGCCGGGCGCACGAACCCGGCGAGCGGGATGTCGTCGAACCCCGCGACCGCGATGTCGCCGGGGACCGCGACGCCGAGCTCGTCGAACGCCGCGAGGCAGCCGATCGCCATCACGTCGTTGGCCGCGAACACGGCGGCGGGGCGGCGCGCGGTGCTGCCCAGCACGCGACCGGCCGCGTAGCCCGAGGTCTGGTTGAAGTCGCCCCGGACCACCAGCGGCCGCGCCGACGGCAGCGACGCGGCGAGCTCGTCGCGATAACCGCGCTCGCGCTCGTGGGAGTCGAAGTTGTCGATCGGGCCGGTGATGTGCGCGATCGTGCGGTGGCCGCAGCCGACGAGGTGGCGGACCATCGCGCGCGCGCCGCCGTAGCTGTCGATCGCCAGCGATGAGCTGCGCGGGCCGACCCGGCTGTTGACGTACACCGTGGGCACGCTGGCGTCGAGCTCGCCGAGCGCGGCGGTGTCGAGCTGCGGCGCCAGCACCACCAGGCCCTCGACCCGGCCGTGCATCGCGCGGATCGCCGCCGCCATCTCGGCCGCGTCGCCGTGCGAGCTCGACAGCAGGAGGTGCAGGTGGTGGTCGCGGGCGGCGGTGTCGATGCCGCGGATCAGCTCGGAGAAGAACTCGCCGTAGACGTCGGGCAGGAGCACGCCGATCATGTGGCTGTTCCGGGTGATCAGGCTGCGCGCGGCGGTGTGCGGCACGTAGCGCAGCCGGGCGATCACCTCGGTGATGCGCTGCCGGGTCCCGGGCAGCACGTTGGCGTGGCCGTTGACCACCCGCGACACCGACGCCACCGAGACCCGCGCCTCGCGCGCGACGTCGGTGATCGTCATCGCGCGGGGCTTCGAGGTTGGACGGCGGTTCGACATGTAAACGTTTACACCCCGGCATGTAAACGTTTACATGAGCGTCACAGCGCGAGTCAACGCTTTCGCGTCGTCGTGTTCGTGACCGATCGCGTCGAGCGATGGACGCTGCAGCGCGGCGTCACGCCGCATCGCCTGCGAGCCCCGTCGGCAGTCGCCGCGACGACGCGGCGCGGCGTGATCGCGCGGGCTCGGGTATCGTGGTGGCGATGTCCGACGACCCGGAGACCCGCCTCGCCCCGCTGCGCGCCGAGCTCGGCCGAATCGATCGCGAGATCCTGGCGCTGGTCGCCCGGCGCCAGGCCGTGGCGCAGCGCATCGGCCAGGTCAAGCGCGACGCCGCGATCC
>Ga0307515_10004468_pt1 | contig 28952 bp, 8 predicted proteins | sample 17_EM_MG_FD_194513 | JGI IMG/M metagenome (GOLD analysis project Ga0307515, IMG submission 194513) | Populus trichocarpa ectomycorrhiza microbial communities from riparian zone in the Pacific Northwest, United States - 17_EM | ecosystem: Host-associated > Plants > Roots > Unclassified | place... | reverse complement strand
CACACAAGATAGTATAGAGTAAGCAAGGGGTCGATCCCACGAGGAAGGTTCAAGTCAGATTTTTATGCTAGATGATATACAATTTGGGGGGGGGGTTGGACGTTATCTAGGCTAAAGCAAAAGAAAACAGAAAACTATCAAACAAAATTTAATAAAATCAGAAAATTATCAAGAGAACAAACCTTGGTTGCAAGCACACATCCACCTACGAAAATCAGAACTGATCATGGAAACGAAACATCAATTTATATTCTGAATATTTATCTCTTCTTAACATTGGTTAGTTAACAGATCCACCGTATAACTAACCCTAACCATCAAACAACCACAGTGTCCGCACTAATAATTTAATTCAATGACAGCCTTAAGAACTAGATAAGTTGATTAATCAAGAAAACATAATTGTTCGCAGTCTATGTTTGATTTGATTGAATGTTCTCCCTAAGATTAATAACGTAGATCCGCCACAATTATTAAACTCAATTGCTTCACAAGTTCATATACCAGAACTCCGATTTTGATATCAAACTTAGCAATAGATTGTCTACAATAATAACTTAGAGTTCGCTCTAGCAATTAAAATAAACAATCATAAGAAAAATAAGTATAGAAGAACAAACATATTCATCATATAAACTGAAAAGAAAAGATAAAATAAATCTCACAGTTCTTGAAATCTGAAGGTTTCGATGTCCTTGCAACCAAGAAAAAGAGTTTAGCCTTGCATATTTGTTGAACAACTAATCAAAAAGAAGGAGGGATGCATGATTTTGAGTTTCTTAAAGGAAGGGGGTGTTTTTCTCTTATTGGCTGCCCCCTACTCTTCTCTCATTCTTTTTATATCCTAGGAAACCCTAGTCTCTATTTCACAAAATTGTCCTCTCTTAAGTAGATAAAATACATTTAAGTACTTCAATAACTATTTTCCTAAAAAATGAGAAATAACCTTGCATGAAATCTTCAAGCTTTGACTTAGAGGAGTTAAATTGCTGAAATAAAAACTTGGATATCGGTTTAGATGCTTTGGAACGTAATTTGGACTCGTTTCTTCACGAAACCTATTTACTGGCAGAATTCAGTTGTCATTTTTGAAAAATCATATCTCCCTCATATGACATCATTGTTTGCTGAAATTTGGAGCGTTGATAGGCTTTTGAGTCAGAAATCCAACAAAAGTTAGTTTGCATCAATTGGACTTCTGTAGCTCCAAATATTCAAGTCGGAATGGATGAAGGTCAACACTAGCAGATTGCAAGATTTGACTTTGAAGGCTGTGATTTCCATGCTCTTCCTTATTTTTTTTTCTTGCCTTAGATGTCTAGAAAGGTATGGATGTTAGCTTTTTAATGCCACTAGAATCACTTCTCTTTATCTTTTTATTTTTCTTGACTTAGATTTCCAGAAATATATGGATGTTAGCTTTCTAATGCCACTGGAATCACTTCATTTCAACTTTTAGAGCTCACGCTCTGCACAAAACATCGACTGAGGGTCAAATCTGCCAATTACCTCCAATTTACTCCTTTTTTGCATCTTTCATCCAAAAATACCTTCAAAACATAAAACAAATAATATCAAGGCATTTTATATATAAAACATAGGCAAACACTAGTTAAATGTGGGTGAAACTATCGAATAATATGGTTGCATCAGTTGGAAGAAAATCTTTGTAATTCCTTTTGTAGTGACTTTTATTGCCATAATGATGACAAATACCCTTATTATTCTTAATGCCCTAGGTAGACTTCTATGTTTGGACTCCAAGACCAAGTCAACACCTAATCCATGGTCTATGACAAATCCCAATTAGGCTATTTTTTTTAAAATAGCCAATCATCCTCAATATATAAGTGTTCATCGAGGAACCCTCTATCATCTTGCAGCAAAACAATTTCTAAGACATCTCATACCTCTCTCATACCTCTCAATCTACTAGCCGCATCAAACAACTCTTTGAGATGCGTAATTATTATATGAGCATCTATATCCCATGTTGTGTTTGAAGTTAAAGTGACATACTGGTTAACATTACACATGTAGCCTACTCATCGTTATCAATATGAAATTGATATTTAGTCTTAATTTTGTTATCAGTGTTCTCATCAAGAACAAGAGGAATCAGATTTTTAAGAACATCTAACCTTCGTTTTTGTTTAGGAACAATTCTCATATTTCAGTACTAGTCCAAGAAATTTGATTCAGTTAATTTATTAGCATCAAGTATGGTACATTGAGATATATTTATTTTTACTCATGGTAATCTATCAAGCTATTCATGTAAAGATAGCGAGTATTGGTTTCATTCATAAATATTTATAATCTAATTTAGATAAGGTCTTTAATCATAATTTGGTCTCCCATTATTTTTCTTCAAATTGATAACCTTCAATATTACTTCAAAAAATCTTGCTTGGAGCTCTTAGTGTGCTAGGATCTCATTTAATTTATCCGACCTTAAGTAACTCAACAAATGAAATTAAATTAAATCAGGTAGATAACATAATTTATCCATCGCATCTCTATGTGACTCTTAGATCAATTAGGTGACAACTCTTTGTCTAAACATATCATATATGTTTCGTCTAAATATTGCCTCTAATCTTATATGATCTTAAGTAGCTCATCCAAATCATATAAGTTAATTAAGTAGTACCCAATTTTATAACATTAAACATATTCGATTAACGGTAACCTTAAGTAGCTCAGCAAGTTATCCATAAATAGAACTCTGGTTTTGTAACAACCTTGATTTTCTACATCGTTTTCGTGATACATTGAAAAATTTTAGTAAAATGTTTTTTATGTAGGTTCCACCGAAATTTTGACGGAGTCTCCCCCATGCTAGGAGGTCCCAAGTTATCGACAAAATCATATTACACTTCCAATTTCATTCACAACCCAATTCAATCATCCATGATCTCAACCCAACTCATCATCATCAACACAACACATCTTATTCAATAACATCATACAATTCATCACAAAATAACAATGCATAATTCAATTGTTACATAATATCATCATATAAACAATATCTTGCATAATAATATCATATAATGTAATTCAAGTGAAGGATTCGATTTCAACGATAAATATGCATGGTTAAATAAGTACTTAGAATTACAAACATTAGATTAAAGTCATACATCTAAATTTATAGGTTAATATTACATTTTAAATTTTAGGAGATGAGTCTCTTAATTTACAAATAATTACATGGTCGAAAGCAAAAGGTAACTAAACTAAGATCACTCCTGATGCGACCTTGATGCACCTGAAAATAGAAATTAACATGTACATATAAATATAAAAAGGTAGTAACAAACAATAACAATGACATGTAATAATTTCCATGGAATTTCTTTTGATACATAAAATTAGGCATAAGCCTCTTTTACAACATACATTTTACATCTATTACTAATATTCATCTAATATCCTATTTCATTTGCCAAGAATAATTTCATCTTAGAAATCTGAACACAACTCAATGGTTTTGAACACCATCTCCTTATGAATGAATTCTCACTTGATACCATTGTGACCTATTGATATCATTAACTATTCCCGATCTGGAATAGTTAATCAACTTATCTTTTTCCCTTAACCACGAGTGATCATGTCGATGTTAAAAATATTTACTAACATCATTAGTCACCCAATTACTCGGGATCGACTAATCAACTTAAGGAATGTCGGCACCTATGGAACCTTATCGATACCATTAGGTATCCAAACCCAGATAGGCTAATCAATGTCATCTGAAATGTTGGTAGCAATTAAACCCCATTAATACCATTAGCTATCCAAACCCAGATAGTTAATCAATGTCTTCTCAACCTTCCATTTATATCGATCCCCTTTCATTTTTCTTATTAACATCATATACATTGTAATCACGGTTGTCAAGTATCATTCACGCATATCCTTAGTTACCGATACTACGATCACTAAGCATCATTCACATAACCTTAGTCACTCATCACAATACTAAGTATCAATTTATGCCCTTAGCCACCCTCATCATGATGCTAAGTATCATTGTAATGTATCCTTAGCCACCGACACTTCGGTGACCAATTATCTATCATTTCCCCTCCAATCTCTAAGTCATTGTGTATACCCAATCCATACTGAGGTATGTTAGATAATCACGTCTATTCCAAAGTTATCATTGCTAATTCGATACCTATCAATATATGCAAGGTAATCATATCCATTCTAATAATAACATAATTAATTTGATACATAATAATACACACAAGGTACTCATGTTCATTCAAACATTATCCTAATTAACTTGATCCATACCATTGTACGCAAGGTACACATGTTCATTCAAACATTATCCTAATTAATTGATCTATACCATTATACGCAAGCTACTCTTATTCATTCTAATAATATCATCACAAGTTTGATACATATCAATGTACGTAAGTTACTCGTATCTATTCTAATTATATCATAACTAGTTGATAATACACATCAATGTATGCAAGGTACTCATATTCATTCCAATATTTATTGAAACAATAAAATAATAAATTCTAAAATTTATCAATAAGTTAACACAAATTGAAAAGACAAGGTGCAATGCACCTACCTATTTCCCCCAACCGACCGAGTCCCTTTAACTACTGACGACCCTGCTCTAAGCATCTCTTCTATTTGAGAATCAAGAGATGCAATCAATACCCTATTATAATTTTATCACAATATGTGTTCTCATACTATTTTAATCTCATTCACATGAATTCATTGCCATGTTTTAATTTTATCACAATTTCCAATCCATGTATTATAATTTTATCACAATGTGAATAACCTCAGCTGAAAGGTGGGTGACCAAACTATTCAATCCTAATACATGGATTGGACAACCAATATCTCTCCTTTTCTACTATCGATAATCTGGTTGATCATGCCTAGGGAAAGACACCAAGGATTTTCTTCAATTTAAATCATAATTAACATGCTTTTGATGGTTAAACATAAATCAAGCCACCACACTTTCCATTTATTTCATTCTTGCTAACCTAATTTAAACAGACATTTCAGTAAGGTTAACGTTTCTCCCAACTCAATCAAAACTAATCAAATATGAACGGTGAAGTTAACCACCATTATATCATGCAACACATAACAAACAATCAGAGCATGTTAATGGATAGATCTTCCTAGGTCAAAACAAAACCAAATTAACCTAAAAACTGACAATATATTGTTCACCAATGAATAACATGTTGTCGTAGTGTCTAATCTCGATCTTCACCATTTATACTGAAGAGATCATCATTATGACCAACATATCCAAAATGTAGAAGGATCCAATGATCGACGAAGGAGGAAACCGCTAGTGGTCGTGACTGACCTGCAGACAGGTTTTCCTTGAAATGTTGCGAGGGCTATATCTCTCACACAAACATCGATTCTTCATATCCCAACGGTCAGATGTGAGAAGGTGGTGCGGAGCATACTATATCCAAAACATAGCCCGATCCAACGGTGAAATACGTAGATATGGCCATTTACGTTTCTGCTCTCAATGTACTCTCTCTCTCTCTCTCTCTCTCGGTATATAGCAAATCTATCCATATTTACTAAAACACCCTTATATCAAGTTTGGGTACCTTTTTCGTTCAACCAAATGTCTTTTCTCAGTCCACTTTTACAATACCATACGAAAAATCTTTCTCTCTAAAATTTATTTTCTAATAATTCGATACTATTCCATTTTATTTTATTTTAACTAACCCATCTCATTTTTGGTTCTAAATTGTCAATAATTTTATTAACATAATAAAATTTGATCTAGGGTTTACAATTTACCACCATTTCTATTTTATTTCTCATTATTCAATTCATCATGGTGAAGTCTTTTGTTGGGGTTTTACAAAGTTTCCACCGAGTTTTCCGTATCTTTAAATTATAAATTTTCGGGGTTTCACAGGTTTTATGCATATAAATAGCAGCAATTCATGCTCTTAACATGTACTTAATATGTTGATGAGGGATTTATTGTTTTAATTAAGTCTAGTACCATGGAATTAGTGATATATAATACATAACAATTATATATAAACATAGAGTCCTAGCATGTCATTATAATTGGATGATTATGAACATATCTAAATTAATTTTCTCGAGCTATCGAAGAGAATTAGGTGGTCAAAACCTAGATAGCTATTACAAATCTTCATAAATCCTTTTTCTGGGCACCACAGATGTAGGCTTTTCCATCGTTTTTTCTTCATCTTGGATTACAAAATAATTTTTTTCTTATATAAATTTCTACATTTCTAAATTAAATAACATTTACATATTTGTATAAGAAATCTTGAGTTACATTTAAGGGGAGTTAGATGAGAAAAGAATTTTCCAACCCCATAAAGAAAAAAAAAAAGAGCAAGACACGCAAGTTCTATTTAATATTACAACCATTCAACTAACAAAAACAAAATCACATTGGTTTTTAAATGTCCACAATCATCCATCATGCATAATAACATATTAATATGCATAAATAAATACATTGCAAGCTTTAATTATAATTATTGGCTTTGTGTGCAATTTTAAAATAATATTTCTAATACTTAAAAATATTGAATCAAATCCAATTTGATATTTTTCCAAACAAAATAAATTTTATTTAATACAAATTTTCTTTTAAAAATATTTCAAAATTTAATAAGAAAATTAATCACATTAAAAATCTTATTTATATCCTAAACTAGTTTAGGATCAAATAAATAAAATTGTACGGCTTAAAAACTCTCTTTATTTTAGAAAAACTATTTTTATAAATATTATTTAATCAAACATTTTAATTAAATCCTAATCCTATTAGGATATTACAAAACTCAAAAATTTTGAATTAAATATTTTAATTCAATCCTAATCATATTGGAAAAATTAATTATATAATTAATTTAATTTAGGTTTCAATTTTAAAATATAAAATCAATATTCTATATGTGTAGAGGGGTAGAATTTTAATGCTGTTGAAAATATCATTTTGTAATAAGAAATAAATTGCAAGGTTTAATTCATATGTAGCACCCCACTATTTGGAATTACACTTATAACCAAACATTTATCATATAGATATGAAAAGTAGGGATGTATTTATATTATTTTATTTTTTTAAATTCAAAAACTATTGATCGTGTTTCTTAAAATTCCATGATATTAAAGACTTATTAATTTCTTTCACTTAGTAGAAATTCTAGTAGAGTTTCCTCTTAAATTTTAACATTTTCATTCCTTCAATATTCCTTCTCCAATATAAAGAACTCTTTTTGACTCAACAATATCACATGGTAGCCTTAGGCATACCCTACCTCATTAATTCTTTAGCTCATCATTAACAAAATAATCTCCATCTCAACATTCCATAATAACACATATAACTCTCCATATATCTAATTACATCAAACATTATATATATATATATAAAGACAAGAAAGTAAATGTAAAACAACTAACTTTAAATGATTACAAAATGATTAATTACATAACAAAATAAGAACTACTAATCATACATAAAGGTGTATATGGAAAATAATATACCTAAATAACTAAAATATCACTAATGTCTATATCAACCTTACCTAGTAGTATATGATGGACCTGCAACACCTACAACAATATAATAATAAACTGATTAATAATCAAATTTATAATTCAGATCTGTTCATTTCAAAACATGTTCAATAGCTCTTTACTATATGTATTTCCATATCATTTCCAATTTCAAGTATTCTTATTCTTTCATTAATTTTCAATTTAATTATATTCATATCATCACCAAGGACCATATATTCACATCTAAGTATCTATAGTTATGTCTTAAACATCCAACTATGATATTGTACTAATTCATTGGTCTCCGTCTGAGATTACAAACTACTAATATCATTGGTTTCCATTCAAGATGGTAGACGAGTCAATCATTGGTCTCTGACCGCGATGGTAGACTACATCATTGGTCTCCATCCATAACAATAAACTACTCAATCATTGGTCTTCGTTCACAATGATAGACTACTCAATCATTGGCTTTTCATATTTTCTTTTTTAGTATTCCTTTTTTTTTTTTGCTCAATTTCTATACTATTTCTTTCTCATTTTAATATATCATTCCATGTTTCACTTTCTTGATATACCACACATTACACATAGTTGATTGAGGAGAAATAAATACAATAATTTTAAAGAATAAGGTGCACAAACACCTACCTGCACCTCATGTTGAACCTCTTCCTCTAGTTACAGAAAATGTCAATCTTGATGCCTCTCATGATTCCAAAAAAGATACCATTATCAGTATCTCATCCATCTCATTAAATAAAAATTCACGAAATCTAAACCTTTTTACACAATTATTTTACATAACCCTTCTTTAACTTAACATATATAATTTCCTATTTTGTTTTCCATAACTTATATTTATATCCCATGCTATCCAAATTCCAAGACATATTCTCCCACATAAATTTCTCATATCCTATCATTAATCTGTTATATACACCCATTATGTCATAACACCATAATCTTGCATAATTGTCCAACACTTTCTAATTATACACATTAACCCTCCAATGCCTCACTTACAAGTGATTCATAAGTTTATTTCATTAGTCATCCATGTCCCATTATATGTATAGTTTAATTTCAACTTTGTTTCCATTTAAAAATTTCAAGTTATCCCTTTAATTATCTTACTCTATTTACCATTTATTCCATAATCATTACACTTATAATTTTCTTTTATTGTTATCTCAATCTCTTTTTATACAACTATATATGTCCAAGTATAAGGTTTACTAACTTAAATACTCAAATATAAGGTTACATAGCTTCTTTTCCCATACCTTTATCTCATCAACACACAATTAGTCACAATTTATAAAAAACTATCATCAACAACACAACCTCCCTAAGATTCATACATAGCCGGCCATAAAGGCCTTATTCTTTTTTATCCATTTATCTCATCAATTTATCATAAAACCCTAATTCAAAGTACATTAGAAATTAAACTATAACTAGATACAATAATTAAATTCATTTCAAATTATCATCAATACATCAACACATGCTAAACACATATAAATAAGAAAGTATTCACTTTAGTTCCACAATTTCTCATTTTCCTCTTAATATGGTTGACCTTACACTTAATAAGAATACCAAGTCTTCTTTAATTGTTCATTATTTTGAGTCATTTCTATTCTATTCAATGTCATTTACATCACACTACCATAATTTCACAATTCTCCTAGTTTTTTTGTCCAAGAACCCCTAATTCAAAGTTTAAAAATTTGCATAAAATCCATTTATCTTCACTTTAATTTGTATAGATGAGTTTAGAATTACTTATCATAAAATTAAACAAGCTTTGAATGCTACCCAATTGTTTTTTCCACTCTTTCTCCTTCCTCCAATTGTCGTGACTTTACTCTCTAAAACTACTTTTTCTCTCACTTGATTTTCTCTTAAATCTTGTGTTTAATTTGTTTAGACATTCATTCTCTCATCTATCATACACTAATACATGATTTATCTTAAGGAATATTTATGTAGGAAGACAACGACGACGACGACGACGACAACAACAAGGACTTTCTCCTTATTTTTCCAATCATGGTCGATGGATTTAAAAGGAGGAAGAGTTGAGATTTTTGAAAAAATTATAATTTTTCCACTTAGTCTTGCTCCATAAGTATTTTTAGGTATGTCCTCGGTTCTCGGTATAATTCGGTACTAAATTGACTGAATTCATTCATATTTTTCCGCCACTTATCTTTCGACAGTTTTATTTCCTTAACTTTAAATGTTTGTTGTTACTTTTCTATTATTTTCTCTCCCATAATTCTTTATCATTCTTGATAAAATTTCATACATTTTAAAGTAAAGGTTTACTATTCCCTGCCTATTTATCACTTATTTAAACTCATTTTAATTTTATTTTCTTATTTTTTTTTATTTTTTTTTTAAGTTTCCAGGAGTTTACACATAAATTACACCCCAAAAAAACTATTGTAATAAATTATAAGGTGTAGGGGTAGAATTGTACTTATGCCCCTAAAAACCCTAAATTTAGCTATGGGGAAAGAATCATGATTCTGCCCCCTATCTTCTTGTCTTTGTTACAGCAACCTTCAGCAGCAACAGGAGTGATGCGGCCACACCTGGTGGCAGCTCAGGGTATAGTCCTCGTGCTGCACTAAGAAGGTGCAACGTGCAGCTTCCATGGCAACACCTGGCACTATGCACAAGAAAGACCATAGCAACGCCTATCTCTATGTGCTAGGAGTGAGAAAAAAACTGAAAAACCATTTAAATTGAGAAAACAAGGGGAAAAAACAACTGAAAAAACTGATTAAACTGATTAGAATATTTAAAAAAACCAACCGGTTTTTTTCGGTTTCGGTTTCATAAGCCTGAAACCGAAAAACCAAACCAAACCAAATTGTAATTAACAACTGAGCCAAACCGGAAAAAAACTGGGTCAAACTGAAAAAAACCAAACCAGTCGGTTGGGTTTCAGTTTTTGCTCTAAAATAACCAAAACCGGTCGGTTTGAACTAGTTTCGGTTTGGTTTTTGTTTTTTAAAAAATAAATTCAGTTTGGTTATTTTTTAGGTAAAAACCAAACAAAAAATGATCAACCCTACTGCCCACAACGACGACCATGGCAGCAGCGCCCATGGAAACCAATTTTGTTTTAGTTATACTGCTAATTCTAGCCAGATCTGCTGAAATAGTAACATGAGTAAAATTTATATATATATTGTTTTTGAAAACCATAAGAGAATTATTTTTAAGATAAATAATTTTGAAGACAAAATTGATTCATAATTAATGGCAATAACAATAAAAACATGCAACCAACAACCCTAATTGTCTAACAATGGCTTTGATACCATTGTTAGGATTTTCAAAACATATACACGCAACGAAAATAGTAAAATTAAAAAAAAAATTAGGCATCTCAAGATCTTGTTCGATAAATTTAGAGTTGTTTAGGGTTTATACAAAGATTATCTGAAGATCAGAAGTTCTTTTTAGCTTTAAATAATTGTTTCAAGACTGGGTTATCGCAAACTATAAATCATCCAAGTGTCAGGCCATTAACAATAATCCACACAAATCACTAGTGAGAAATCTCTTAAACTCTTTTAGGACAGAGGAATTGTTATTTCTTTGAGTGTTAGCTCTTTTCTTGTGTGTTTTTCAGGTGTTTTGTACTCTATTATTTACTTCATAGAAAAATAAGAGGCATAACATTCTATTTATAGAAAAACATGAAACCCCTATAAATAGAAAAATATTAATTTTCCCTTTAATAATATCACACATATTACTTTAGGATAATTTTAGAAATTTATTTAATCAAGTCTCTACTTGATTTTTTCTAGGTCTATAATTTTAACTCTCTATATAAATTATATTATAATCCTCAATTTCTAAAATTTATTTACAATCAAGTCACACTTGATTAATCATTACATCTTAATTTCTAACCAATGGTTCTTTTGTATGTGACTTATTAGGTTCCTATAAGTTGGTCCAAATATAAATCACAATCCTAAATAAATTAAATAAAATTTATTATCAATTCGACAATTGATTAATTTATATTTAAAAATCAAGTACAATATCTAACAACATGTTATGGTCCCTCAAATATTAAGAAACTCATAAATAGTTTGACTTATCCTTTCAGTGACAAGTTTCTCATGTAATTATTATTCTTTCATAAAAAATATTCTGATTTATACTTATAGCATGGAGTGTGTCTATTATGTTAAATCATGTTTGTTCTTAACATCATAGTCATTGATTTGTTTTAATAAGATTTGAAACTTTTTTTTCAAATTTCATTGCATCTTGCGCAATGACTTACAATCAATACTATTTGAGAATATATTGAATATTTTCTCTAATTCACCTATGGTGATGAATCTCTCTTGATTACTCAAATACCTTTATATAGTTCATGTTATACTCAATATTTTCTTATGTTGTTACCTTTGATTATGACAACGTGTAGGAGGATCAATACATAACATTACTTGTATAAGATAACTTAGTGATCTCAAGTCTAAATATTACTTACACAACCATCACGTGAGTCTTTCCATAAACACATGTGATCTGTAAATCCCAGGTGTAAATTTAGTGTAAAATTAAAGAAATGTTTTAAATCGAATAAAGAAAATAAAATGAATGATGTACAAAGTTTGATTTATATGACACTAAAATTGTGGGCAAGGATACGAAAATTGATCTGAAATCATTGCTTGTAATGTTGGTTAAGAAATGTAAACTTAATACAACTCAGGAGTTCCATAAAAATTCTAACAAAGTGTATAAGAAAATTAAGCAAATAAATTATAAAAATTAGGATTTGATACTTGCAGTAAGGTAAGGGACATGAACCTTTGAAATTCAGAAAAAATGGTTAGCAAATAAATTTTTAAAATAGAAGTGCAAAAAATGCCCGAAAAATAAAAAGATCAAAATGTGAATTAAATTTAAACAGAAGTGATTTATGAGAAAAAAAGGTACTAGAGTATAAACTAATGAATTTTGATATCGCCTATTAAAAAACAATATTAAAAATATACCGGGACGCGGGAAATAATACCCGATAACTATAAAAATTACTATTTGAAAGGACATAGTGGGAATTTAACAAATTGTTGCCTATATAAGGCTTGTTATGGCCGCCCATGGAGAATAGAGAAGGAAGAGAGGGAAAAACTCTATTTTGTTTGAAAATTCTTGAGAAAAACAAGGAAAAAAGAAGAGAGTTAGTGATACTAAAGGATTTAGGCAACAAAGTCCTTTAGATTTAAAATGTTTTGAGAGAAGAAATTTGGGGATAGAGTGAGGAGAAAGTGGTGGCAACAACAAGCAAGGGAGAAGAGGTGGAAATCCTTGATTGGTTAGTAATGAAAGCCTAGATTACTCTTTGATAAGGTGTCTCAATATCCATTTGACAAGATCTTACAATATTGTTAAATTTCCATTGAATTTTTCACCAAATTGACATTAGGGTTCATGATGAATTTTGGGGGAAATGAGAAATTGAATTGAATTGAATTGATGATTGTGATATAGAATAGGGTTGAAATGAGTTGAAATAACAAGTAATTTTAAAAGAAAATTTATAGCTCCATACTAAGTGTGTGGTCGACCATTGATGTAGAAAGAAGAAGGGTGTTTTATTTGAATATTTGACTTGATGATATGTGTTTATATGAATTAAAATGATGAGAGATGCATGAAGGAAAAATAATGAAGGTGTTTGAGAGGGTTGAGAAGAGTGTTGATTGATTAATTACTGAAAATAGGCAAACAAATTCTTAGAAGGTGTTTTTAGCATCATTATAGTGTATATAACATGGCAAGGAATTGGTTTGAATGAGGATAAGTTAAATTGGTGATGTATGGATGTTTATGAAATTGTCAACGAAAATGGACAGTTTCGCTTATTGGTCTTCCAGAGGGAATTTGAGCATGGAAATGAGGGCATTTGACATAAATCACTTCGTAAAAAAATATAGCCTTGAATGTTAGTTATCATAGGGAGTTGACCTTGCTAAATTTAGAGTTTTAAAACCCTAGTTATGGGCTAATAACCAAGAAGGGGTCAGGATAGACCCTAATGGACAGTTGGTCATCTTCTCGATAACGGGTAATTTTGAGAGCTTTAGGAGTAGAACTGGGTTCTTCTTCCTTCAGTGGACTTATATCCCTGTGTCTTATCTTTCTAGAGGATTAAGCCACACCTTAAACCTAACTATATAATGTTAGTTATAGACGAAACACAAAATAGTATTTGAATGAGGAATTACGTCGATTATAATGTTGATTTGCATTTTTGTTAAACTTAAGGAAAAATATTTAATGGGAACATGAGATGTAAATTTAAAAAATAGGGATAATAACGAATGAGATTATTAAAAAAAAATCATATAGATTATTGATTTAGAATAATGCTCATGTGATTAACGACGTGGTATGTGTCTGTTAATATAGGGTGATCCACAAGACCCAGACAACAGCGAGGGACTGCCAGTCAAGCTTTTATAATAGGTAGGTGCCCAACACCTAAGTCTTTTTATTTTCTACCATTTTAAATTTGCTAGGTATATAAGTGATTTGAACTTTGTAATCTATATATATGATTTAAATTTGATAGTCTATGTCTATGTGATGGGTATGAATAGAATGTTATGATGACAATGATTAGTTATCCCAGAAATTGGAATAGCTAATGGTATCAATGGGGTTTCTTTGGTACCGGCATTTCAGATGATATTGATTAGCTATCTAGGTTTAGATAGCTTATGGTATTAATGGGGTTCCATTGGTGCCGACATTCTTTAAATTGATTGGTCTATCCCGGGTAATTGGATGACTAATGATGTTAGTAAAGATTACTAATATCGACATGGTTACTCCCGGTTAAGGGAGAAAGATAAATTTATTAACTATTCCAGGTCGGAAATATTCAATGATATTAATGGGTCGCATTGGTATCGGCAATCATTTTTGGTGTGATTAGCTACTCTGAGTAAGAAAGCTAATGATGTCGAAGGTTCTTGACATCGACAACTTAGATGGTAAACCAGATGTGGATAAGAATTGATTAACTATTTCAGGTTAGGAATAGTTAATAATATCAATCGATTGAATTGATATTGACACTTAAATGGAATTGATTAGTCTAACCCGGTAATAAAAGACTAATGATACTAATGAGGTTCATTAGTATCAGCAATTAACTTTCGGAGAATGAGAGGAGTGTTAATTAGTTATTCTAAAAAAGCAAGATAAGTTAGTGATATTGAGAGAAGAATATCTTGGTATCAAATGAGGATTGATCCATAAAGAAATGGCGTTCAAAATCATTTTAGTTGTGTTGTGATTTTCAAGATAAAATTATTCTCAATAATTGATTAGGATATTAGATGGAAAATGCATATTGTAAATAAGTCTAAATCTAAATTTAATGTGTTAAAAGAAATGTCTTGAAAATCATTACCTATTGTTGTTGTTATTGTTGTTATTACCTTTTTATATTCATATGTAAATGTTATTTGTTATTTCCAGGTCTACCAGGGTCATGTCAGAAGTGATCTTAGTTTAACTATCTTTTGCTATGTAATTATGTTGTAATTCAAGACACTTATCTCCTAAACTTAACATGTAGTACTGACCCGTAAATTCGGATGTATGACTTTAATCTAATTATGTAATTCTAAGTACATATTTTAACCATGCATGTTTATTGTTGAAATTGGATCCTTCACTTGAATTTCATTATATAAAATTATTATGCATGATATAGTTTATGTAATGATAATATGTAGAAATTAAATTATGCATTGTTTTCTTTTGTGAACTTGAATTTTGTAATACTATTGAATAAGATATATTGTGTTAATGATGATGATGAGTTTGGTTGAGATCCATGTCATTGGATCAGGTTGTGAAATGACATAGGAAGTGTAGATTTGGTATTGTCGATAACTTGGGACCTCCTGATATAGGGAAGACTCCGCCGATATTTCGATAGAAATTTTGGTGGATTTTAAAAAAAAACTTCCTGAAATTTCCAGTTACTTGTTGTGTGTTGTCCTAGAAATTGAGACTGTTACATGATCTCTCCATATATAATTCTCATGCGGGTCAGTTCAGTGTGCATGTAATCTAACAAACACCTACATATTACTTCTAGATATCCCTCATACCTCAGTTTATGAGGACAAGTGCTTCCTTTCATAAAGGAAAATGCATAAGATATATCAGTCTCAACAACTCTAATTAATGTCCAATTTTAATAGTGTATTGACCAGGAACATTTATGAACAATGCTTTGATGCAATATATAGCGATCTCAAATTTATACCAACTTTATAATTTTATTTGCAAAGTATTTTTATTCCAAGAACTTGATCTTTACTCTAGATTCATTAATCAAATATTAGATTCATTAATCAAATATTAGATTCATTAATTAAATATTTGATGAATATTAAAGATAAATAAATTTTTAAATTAAATATGTTTATATAAACAAAATTAATATTATGTGTGACTAATCAATTGACTATAGAACATATATACGAAAAAAAAGACATGTGCACCATGTTTTTGCTACTGCAGGATTATAAAGAGCATTGGAGCGTGAAAATAGGTTGGATATACTCGGAAAGAGTAATGTTTGATGAGCATGGCTAGGACAATTTTCGCCTCAACAGTGTCTAAATTTTGACCGACCCTAATTTTAGGGCCTAATATAAATGGGAAAAATGAAGCTAGGTGCTTTCGGGACTCGTTAAATCTCAAGGAATGAATTCATTGGTATATTCTCCCCATATATCAGTGTTGTCACACGTCCCCGCGCGGCGTTGATGGCAATTTAAATTCATTTGCTTGATTTGAAAGTCGCCACCTAGTATTCGATTCAAGGTTACTAGGAAACCTGAATGTACTGGTCTTTATCAGAGATTTACGGGTAAGGGATTGATTGTGGCTAAAAAAGGTATTAGCACCCCTAGCACACCCTACCTGAGGTAAGCTGCTTCGTGATTTAATGTGATTTAAAAAAAAATTATTAACCAAATTCTCAAGGCTTTAATAAATCAATTATTAAATTCAAAAATATATGTAGAAACATGTTCTTACATTTTCACGGGAAATACAACATGATTTTATTTGTCCTTCAGATACTTGACCATATACAAATTAAAACATTAAATTCTTTTTTCGTCTTTTTGATTTTATAATTCAATAACATACATAAAAAAAAAAATACAAACACACCCCCATCACTTTTTACTATCTTTACTCACCGATAGCTACAAGCTTCCAATTACAAGTTTACAATGTAAACAGAAATCAAAATTACCCAAACAAAAACCTTGACAATTCCGAAGTTACAGAATACACTTCTTAAAATTAACAGGAGCTGCAGGGAAGCCTTCTGGAATCTGCAGGAACAGTGGCGGCGCGTGGACCTCACGCACCCCCGCCACTGGCGGCGTGTTGATTAGTATTTAAAAGTGTATTTTTATCAAGGTTTTATATCATCATATTGCACTTAAAGTATCATTAAATTCCCTAACTTAAGCACGTTTTATAATAACAAGCATGATAATATAAGATATCTTTAATTTATGGTAAATGCTCATTTCAAATGCAGGCGTGTTTCACAATTCAAAGGATTGATTGATTTGTTTAACTATTGAAATTGAGAAGACAAAGAGAGGGCTAAGCTTAAAGAAGAGATGTTGGTTCAATTCAAACTGAAACACCATTCAGTTATTGAATCATAACTGGAGCTATAAAACTTGGATTTAGGTATAGTATATATAGATAGAAAGCTAAGACATAGTCCTAAAATTTTCATGAGGAGTCCAAGATTGAAAATGGTTGTTTTCAAGCTCAAATTGTAGCAACAATAGAGATGTCAGAATTTGTCCTGTAGCCCAAACACTGTTCAGTGTTCAGCCCATATCTCGAGTTCTAAAAGTCCAAATGAGCTCATTCTTGTTTTGTTGGAAATCTAAGACAAATTCCCAGAACTTTCATGAAGACTATTTGTTCAAATTCGGACGTTAGCAATGACATTTTCTTCAAACGAGAAGATAATGGTTGTCACCAAGTCAAGAGGTGGCCACCCACTCAATAATTAGTCATCTAATCAATAGCTTCAAATTTTAGCCTATAAAAGAAAGCATTTGCCATACATTTAGACATATTGGTGTTTAGATCAAGATCACTCTACTCTCTTTCTTTGTATTTTGTAATGTTCAAGTTTTATTTTATGTTATATTAATCTCTTGTTTATGCTTTTCATTTCCTTTACTATACTTAGTTAACTTATATCATGTTTATATTCTTATATTGTTTATTTATGTTTTTCTTCTTCATTATGTTTAGCTAGTAATTTTGTCAAGGTGAAAAGGGTACACTAGTGGTGTAAGAATAAGTATAATATAAACTCAACATGGACTTTAATGTTTAATACTAACATGTTTTGTATTTATTATCTTACTCGCTTTTAATACCTTGCTTGTTAAATGGTTAATCTAGATTTGTTCTGTACAACCCTTAGTACAACAAATACTTGTTAAATGGTATAACCGACACTTGTGCTATGAAAGGAACTTGATTTGTTGTTAACATAAGTTACACCATGAATACCTGACCACATTTACAAGTATTAGCATTACTCAAATAAGATAATTAATATAATCATGTTAATAATTTATAATCCGATTGGAACCTCCTTTCTGTGTGGTTTCCAGTTGAGTAATAAAGAGAGTTTATACTATACTTGTTTGAAATACCATTAGTAGATCCTCTAACCTTGACAATTGTTTAATCCTTACATCAATATTACATCTTAAAAGTTCTCTTCAACTCCTTTTCATTTATTATTTATAATTTTATATAGTTCACCTCCCTATGGCTCGACCCCGGTCTTGCAGGCTTATTTATTACTTCTACACTCCTGCACTTGGGATAAGACATCAATCTTTTGATCAAGGATCCATGTGCCATCACCGGCAAAGACCAGCAAACTGGTGGATCGGGATCGTCTCCTTCTTCTCTTCCCGCTCGTACCAGCGGTGGATCTCCCAGTCACCTGCAAGGCAACCCCACAAACACAAGCAGTAGATTTCACTTTTGTTTTCCCCTTTTTCTTTTAGATCTACCACTATCTCCCTCCGTTAATCCTTTCTTCTTCTGGGTTCAACGTCACCATTGCTTGTTGCCGTCTGAATGGTTGAAGATGGGAGAAGAAGCTGTTGCGGTTGGTGGCGTGTCTGAACACGCAACGATGGGACTCAGGGGGAATCGACTTAAAGGACTGATCGCTACTGTTGGATGAGAGAGTGGTTCAGTGATTCATTCGCAAGCCGTCCATGGCCATTATAAGTGGAAAAGGAAGGGAACTGAGTGGTGGTCGATCTGTAGGGAGGCTAAGTTATGGTGGGGTTGTTCAGCTGGAAGTGAGGCTGGAAGGTGGTCTGTGCGGGCTGATCTTGGGTTTGTTGGGTGGAGATGGGAAAAGGCAAGTGACGACTGCTTTGGCCAAGGGAGGGGCAAAGGAAAAGAGAGGAAATGCAGAGGCTCGTCTCTGTGGGGAAGAGAATAGTGAGGGAGATAGAGAGGGGAGTGGTGTATAGTGTGTGAGAGGTAGAAAATGGGCGCTCTAGTTTGTTTTTGCGCAAGGGGGCGGCGACCTGGGAGAAGAAGGAAAATCTTTAGGTTCAAGTTTTTTTCTTTTTTGCGGTCCCCTAAATTTCTGATTTGTTTTCTCCCCTCTCCCAAAAAATTTCTCCGCCCTTGATGTTGACATTTTCCACTGTATTTATAGATAAAAAAATTTTAGTTTTTCAAACTGACCCCTGAACTATAGGCAAAGTGGTTTAGTCTTCAAAACACATTGGTCCTTCAACTCTTTTTTTGTATTTTGAATTTATTTTGAAAATAAAAAATATCAACATTGACTCAACAAGAAAAATTAGTTATTGTAAAATTAACACGTTAAAAGTTGAACGTGTTCAAAATACCTTTGAAAATTTTAAATTCTTCTGAGATGACATTGAAGATGATGAAAACGATGCAAATATATCAAGAATGCATTTTTTAGGTTTTTGTTGTTTTTTTGCTATTTTTGTTTTTTTTTTTAATTTATCAAAAACATGGGTAAAAAATTGGATAACAACAGATGCCCCCACTTTACAATGCTTACGAAGCAAAACTCCTCCATGTTTTGCATAGTAAGCTTGTAAAGAAAACAAAACGTCTTCCTGGCTTGCTGAGTGATCCACTCTTTCAAGGACTTCGCTTTTTAAAAGAAAATGGTCTCATTATCTTGGGTGACCTGTCCCTTTTGAAGAAAATTGGTCTATTTTCACAGACGACCTGCCCACACATACTCAAAGTGGTTTATTTTCAGGGGAGACCTGCTCACGCATACTCACATTGGTCTATTTCCACAGGCGACCTGCCCACACATACTTATTTTGGTCTATTTTTATGGGCGACCAACCCACACATACTCATTTTGGTCTATTTTCACGGGCGACCTGCCCACACATACTCACGCTGGTCTATTTTCACGGGCGACCTACCCTTTTGATTGGGTTAACCTGAGATCCCATCTGGCGATCTCCTTTAACCAGAACCAAAGTTAGTGTGTAGCTCGGTCAACGTAAAATCCCATCTGGTGATTCCCTTTAACCAAAGCTAAATTCTGTGTGTGGTTGGGTTAACCTGAGATCCCATCTAGCGATCTTCTTTAACCAAAACCAAAATCAGTGTGTAGCTCAGTCAACCTAAAATCTCATCTGGCGATTCCCTTTAACTAAAGCTAAACTTTGTATGTGGTTGGGTTAACCTAAGATCCCATCTGGCGATCTCCTTTAACCAGAACCAATACAAAAATGTGTGTGTGGTCTCATTGTAATGGGTGACCTACCCAAGTGAAAGATGATCTCATTGTACTGGGTGACCTACCCTGGTGGAAGATGTCAAGTGGTCTCATTGTAATGGGTGACCTACCCAAATTGAGATGATGGTCTCATTGTGATGGGTGACCTACCCAAAAGGAAAATGGTCTTATTATGATGAGTGACCTACCTAGATGGAAGATGTGACTTACCTGGCAAAAAGACTTGGCTAGAAAAGTCCTGACGGGATAAGGCTGACAAACTTAGTGCTTCCTGATTGCAGGGTTGACTTGAAGACTCTTTTTGATGACTGGGTTGATCTCCTCATTTCTTTGAGATTTTCCTACTGACAGTGTTCATGTTCCAATGTCGCGGTCGCACAAATTAATTACCCTAACTTAAAACACACAAGATAGTATAGAGCAAGTAAGGGGTCGATCCCACGAGGAAGGTTTAGTTCAAATTTTTATGTTATATGTTATGCAATTGGGGGGGTTTGATTTGCAATGATTTAAACTATGGCAGAAATTAAACTAGCAAACAAAAACAATTAAAACTGAAATTTATCAAGAAAACAAACCTTGGTCGCAAGCACACATCTTAAGATCCTTGAAACGAAACTCCAATTTATATTCTGAATTTTTATCTTTTCTTAACGTTGGTTAATTAACGGATCCGTCATATAACTAACCCTAACCAACAAACAATCACAGTGTCCGTACTAATGATTTAATCCAATGGCAGCCTTAAGATCTAGATAAATTCATTAATCTTAACAACCAAGTTGTCTGCTTGTGTTGCTTTGATCGAATGTTCTCCCTAAGTTTAATAACATTGTTCCGCCACAATTATCAAGCTTAGTTGCTTCACAAGTTTATATACCACAACTTCGGTTTTGATATCAAACTTAGCAATAGATTGTTCACAATAATAACTTAGAGTCCGTTCTAACAATTAAGATAAACAATCATAGGAAATATGCATAGGAAAACAAACATACTCATTCATAATACAAACTAAAAATAAATGGAAGAATAAATCTCACAGTTCTTGAAATCTGAAGGTTTTTGTGTCCTTGCAACCAAGAAAACGAGCTTAGCTTTGCATATCTATTGAACAACTACTCCTAAAGATGGAAGAATATATGATTTCTGATTTGTAAAGGGGAGAGTTTGTGTTTCTTCTCTTATGGTTGCCACCCCTCTTTCTTTTGTTCTACTGCACTCTCTCTCCCTCTCTTTTAGCTCTATTAATAGCATAAACTTAGCTGCCTATTTATACACAAATTGTAAGTAAGAAAAATCAAAGTTCAAGTGTGAACATCAATAGATGGTGGTAGTGTGAAGGCGGCTGGCGGCTGGCGGCTAGTGGCTGGTAGCTAGCAGCTGGTTTGTGGTTGGTGGCTACCTTCCTTGACCTTCTGGATTGATTTAACAGAGGAGCTAAATTGCTGAAATAAAAACTTGGATGTCAGTTTGGATGCTTCGGGATGTAATTTGGATTCGTTTCTTCACGAAACCTGTTTTCTGGCAGAATTCAGTTTTCATCTTTGAAAACTCATATCTCCCTCATATGACATTTTTATTTTCTGCAATTTGGACCGTTTATAGGTCTTTGAGTCAGGAATCTAACAAAATTGAGTTGGCATCAATTGGACTTCTGCAGCTCCAGATATTGAATTTTGAATGACCAAAGGTCAACACTGGCAGAATGCGAGATTTGACTTTGAAGGATGTGATTTCCATGCTCTTTATCTTTTTATTTTTCTTGACTTAGATTTCCAGAAATATATGGATGTTAGCTTTCTAATGCCACTGGAATCACTTCATTTCGACTTTTAGAGCTCACGCTCTGCACAAAACATCGACTAAGGGTCAAATTTGCCAATTACTTCCAATTTACTCCTTTTTGCATCTTTCATCCAAAAGTGTCTTCAAAACATAAAACAAAGAATATCAAGGCACTTTATACATAAAAAATAGGCAAAACACTAGTTAAATATGGGTGAAACTGTCGAATAATGTGATTGCATCAGTTCATCTCATTCTCTTCTCGTTCCAGGATCTAAACCGATTCTTTGTTATCATCAACTTAATTATTCTTTCTTTGTCCACAATCTTGTTGGACTTCATTGAGGAGCTTCCTGTAACAAATCACAAATATTGCAATGCTTTGAGGTTAGATTACATGCATGCATCCTTACCTAATTTGAAATATAGGTCCCCCCTCTTTGATGCTCCATCATCATAGGATGCCTTTGTTTACATTCCAAAGCCTTCTTTGTTCTTCTGATTCACTGGCTCATTCATGTGCTAGCCTTCCATTCAAATGCGAGTGCAATGCCCATCATGGGTTGTCCATGATGATTACTACTCTCGTTGTTTATCAAGCTTGACCCTCCCCTCAAATGTGGTGTTGCTTGATTCATCATAAAGGAGTTTAACAAATCATTCATCTCCTAGATTCTATCAAGAATTGTTCTCTAATTGATTGTATGCATCTTGCCAACACCCATCAATATTGTCAATCAGTCATGAACTTGCCTCCAGTTGAAACAATACTCTTCAAGTATGTTATCATCAGCCTTCATGGAACTGCCAAGTCATCCAGACAAGCATCTCATAGCTTGCAGTAAAAAGCTCATCGTTGTATGCTCAATGTTCTTTCTCAATAAGTTCTTCTAAACTCATCTAATCAGATTGTGAAAAGAAATGTCTTGGCCTCATCAATGATGTTGCTTTTATCACCCATACTCATGTGGTGAAGTGCGCATTTGAGCTTCAAAATAGATGATCCCACAGTCAGTCTTGGTGGGTGTGGTGCATCCTTCCAACATTCATTCAAATACAACTACGCGATAACATCATTCAAAAGTCATAGCCATGTTGGAGATGATAAACCAAGAGGAAAATATGAAAATATCTTTCAAGTGCAGCGCTGCTCATCAATTACTGCTCCAATTCACTAGCATGGATTGTCTTTGCCCTCAATTGATCTGGATATGTTCATTCACTGATTATCTTTCTTTGAACTACATTGTCCTCAGTTCATTGATTCATTATTTGATCATCTTTCCTTGCCCCCAACTGACCTAAATATTGCTTGTTTTCTTTCTCATGGTCCATTGTATTGCCCCTAGGTGGTCTTCTTTTCAAGGAGTGTCGAGAAGTGTAGATGTCAGTTATGTCAAAGAGTTTACAAATTCGATCGATGTTCTTCTTCTTTGATAATCTTTCTTGTTCTGGAATCAAATCTCACATTTCAAAGGGCATGTCTATTCAAGTTTAAATTGTTGAAATGAAATCAAAGATGTCAATTTTGAAAAGCATTTTTGAAAATTAAACTTGTTCGGTCAAAGATCCAACACACGCCATTCAATGTAGTCCTTCGATTGTCTTGTATTTTGAAAATAGAAATTGAACCGTTGTAAGATTAAAATGGCTTTTCCATAGTTCTTTGTATCCATTTAAACTCTGATTTTGGGTACATCTTTTGATGGTCTATGATGAGGTGACTTTTTTATGAATTTCAAGAAACAAAATGCTCAAGTCAAAACTCAAGGCTTTATCAAGAAAGATTGTTTCCTTTTTTTTAGCACCAATTTTATCAGCATGCATAATACTCAGTAGTTTGATTCATGAAGTCACCACCCTTATGGAACAACTCTTAAAGTTTTTAGATCGCCATTTATCGGTTCAGATTGTTTACTTGATTAAAAACGGCTTTTAAAAGCACGTAATGCAGGTTATGGTTCATGGCTATGAAAGAAAAGAATTTCACAAGCTCAAAAGGTGTTTGAGGGTTTCGAGAACCTAAGATCCACATCAATTATTCATCAATCTCTTTTCCTCTCATTGTCTTTGTAGAGGAAATGACATATAACCATGTTAGCTTCATCAGAATTTTCTTAACATGAGTTATAATGCAAATCCAACTCTTTCTTTAATGAATAACCAATCTAATCTTTTTAAAGACAATAGAGGCTTTATCATAGACACACTAAAAGACATGAAGCTCGATCTTTTTTGGTGTTGACTTTTGGCATTTGCTGTGTCTTTCTTCAATTGAAACCTCTTTTGCCCCTCTTAGAATTGATAGGCATTCTCCTTCCTTTCCACTTTTTTTTTTTTTTTGCCTTTACATAGCCTTCCTCAAAGTTTTATTGGATGGCCCTCAGTCCATGGCTTTTCTTCTTCTAACCCTTTCTTAATCATTGGACTTTTGTTCTAAGCCTTTCTTTTATTCATTAATTCTATTAGTGTCTTCAAAATATCCCTTATTTGCCCATAGTGTGGGGTGTGATCCTGGTCAGGGTTTCTTTTGAAAAGAAATATTCTATTAGGCTCAAATGGGGATTGCAAGGGATATATATCTCTAGAAAGTGAATGGATGAACAAAGATGGCCTTTTCTCATTTCAAGCAAGGTTGGTTAGAACCAATAAATTTTGACCTCGTCCAGTGTAATGATTTGGACTTGTAAGAATCATGATTCATGAGTCCATAATTATTGAATCCACTACGTGTCATTATGCATATTGCTAAAACTTAGTTACATGATGTGTGGTTCGGTTTCAAGTGTGGGTTCAAAATTTGTTTTGTCACCTCATGTCATTCTAACAAACATCGAGTCATTTCTATAATCAAAACACTTTTAATCTTTTAGGATTGACTAACCTTAATTTTGCATGTTGGAGTTTGATCAAAATATTTCATCAAAATACCATATGAAAGAAGCATCTCTTGATTTCAAAAATAATAAGAAGACAAAGAAAAGACATGTTTCGTTCAAGAATGAGATGTGACCCCAAAATAAAATGCAAAATGGCAAAAATCCATAACAAAAACGATTGACAGTTCAACACCCTTCTTGGATCAGTTTTTTTCTAGCAATATCAGTGTTTTGCCAAGCATTTTTTTATCACCTGTCAATTTGAGGATGTTGTGGTGACAATATGGCCGATGACATCATTTTTTACAAACTCAATTCACTTCTTACACACCAAACTCCGACTCAATTCTTCAAATTCTTAGAACTGTTCAACTAAGATGGTTCAGGACCCCACCATGATATTCACATCTCTTGTCCGGATTATACCACCTAGGAAACGATGGTTGCATGGGATTTGACAGAATCGGGGCAACAAGTTTCGAATCTGGCAGATGCTGTTATGCAAACTTGAGTGGCGAAGGTATGTCAATCTTTGGCAAAGATATTTGAGTAGTTGATACTTGAGCGAGACTTGACTAGACCACATAACTATGGTTTCCCACCTTCAGAGTCATCTCCTTATTCATCTCTCATCATTGTTCTGGGATCCATGACAGTAACTTCAATTTTTCCCCTCGTCATAACTTGTTCAATTCTTTCAACAATCCTCACAACATCATGTCAATCTTCCAATGTTGTTGTGGTTGTTTGAGGATTGTTGGAACCTCCTAACAGCTAGGTAATCTTGGCAGCGCCCAAAACATGCAGCACTGCCACTACCGATGTGTGAAATGACGCATTGTCTTTAATAGAGGAGAAATTGATGAATCTGAAATTCATCTATTTCCTCTTTGATTCCTCACTGACAGTGCAGCAAACAGCCACCTGTAGAGGGAGTTATATCCTGTTGAAGTTTCAGTCTTCTTCATGTTGTTTAGTCCAGGTTTGTCTTTTCTCCCTTCTTCTGTATTTTAATGCTGACACTAGTGGAAGAAAATTATAGATGATTTGAAACTACTACATCCCCTCTTGAATTCCCCACTTGTAGATCCACAAACAAATATCTATAGAGAGAGCTCTGCCACATAGAAGTTCTATGTCTACTCATGTTTTTCAGACCAAGTCTGGCTCTTCAACCTACTACAGTGTCTTGGTGCTGAAACTGATGAGAGAAATTTTTGTAGCGTATGCAACTACTAAATCCTCTCTTGCATTCCCAACTTGCAGAGCCACAAACAGATTTTTATAGAGAAAGCTCTGCCACATAGAAGTTCAGTGTCTAATCATATTTTTTTATGCCAACATCGTGTGCTGCTGAACTGGAATTGAGCTCACAGTAGGGGTAACTTTAAAGAAGGTTAATGCATCATGCACAGAAGGCTAGCAGCTATTGGGTGCCATTGGAAGATATGAAGGCTTTGAATGACTATCATTGCAGTTGAACAAGAACAAGGGTTGTCATTAGTTGATGACTGAAGGCATTGCTGCAGTTGTTCATGACTGAAGGCATTGTTGCAGTTGTTCATGACTGAAGGCATTGCTGCAGTTGTTCATGACTGAAAATGAGAGGTGCAGCTTCAATGGGACGTGGACAATTTGTGTTCCCATATAAGATTGTGCAGACATTCCCTTTCCATTTGATGCTCAACACTTGTTCAAGCAAATTTGAGTCTAGCTACTTCACCTTTGATGCTCCAATTTTCTTTTGATAATGAGCCTCTATCTGACCTCTTTCTTTATTTTTCATCTTTTTTTTCAATCAGTGCAATTGACCTCAGATGGGGGAACCTACTTTTCATCCTGGTGCATGCATGATAAATGTATGAACATGTAATCTATATGATGAACTCGCCCTTTGATGGGTGACATATAGTCATAACTCTTGCATGATGAAACAAGAATTTTTATTCTTGCTCAAACTCTACAATAGAAATTTCTTGAGTGATGACCATTATATCCCCCGTAAGTCATGAATTCAAGATGCTTCAAGAAAGGTTTGCTCAGATGCAAAAACAATGTGTACGGAGCATACATCCTAAAGGCAGGTTCTAATCTTTTTAAGGGAAACAAAGAGTAGGTTCACTACTTGGTCTCTAAAAATGGTCTCTAAAACAGGTCTCTCGTTGTCCTAGTGATCACCCTCTTGAAGGCAATATGGGGGCCCAGTAGGCAATAGGTTGGCACATGTACCAATCACTACCAGTCTAAGCACTCAACGAAGAGTTGGGGTTTACACAAACTTAAACCTTGACTAAAAGTCGTAAGGTAAGCTGCTAGTCCCCCACCTAACCTGAAGCTTGTGTGTGCTTTCAAAAATTAAAACATGTGATGCATGAGAGAATTCTATTCAATGCATGAATAAAACAAAAATAAAACAAAACAAAACACAATAAAACTTGAACACATCAAAACACAAAGCTTAGTTCGATAATGTCAAAAACAGTACCTTCCCCAGTGGAGTCGTCATTCTGTCGCACGTCCCCGTGCGGCGTTGATTGTAATTTTTATTCGTTTGCTTAATTTGAGAGTTACCACCTAGTATTCGATTCAATGTTACTAGGAAACTTGAATGTACTGGTCTTTATCAGAGATTCACAGGTAAGGGACTGATTGTGGCTAGGAAATGTATTAGCACCCCTAGCACACCCTACCTAAGGTAAGCTGCTTCGTGATTTAATATGATTTAAAAACAAATATTAACCAAATTCTCAAGGCTTTAATAAATCAGTTATTAAATCCCAAAATATATGTAGAAACATGTTCTTACATTTTCACGGGAAATACAACATGATTTTATTTGTCCTTCAGATACTTGACCATATACAAATGAAAACATTAAATTTTTTTTTGTCTTTTTGATTTTATAATTCAATAACATACATAAAAAAAAATACAAACACACCCCTATCACTTTTTACTATGTTTACTCACCCATAGTTACAAGCTTTCAATTACAAGTTTACAATGTAAACAGAAATCAAAATTACCCAAACAAAAACCTTGGCAATTCCAAAATTACAGAATACACTCCTAAAAAATAACAGAAGCTGCAGGGAAGCCTTCTGGAATCTGCAAGAACAGTGGCGGTGCGTAGACTGACACGACCAAAGAGTTGATGTCTTCTCCCAAGTGTAGGAGTGTCGAAGTAATAAATAACCCGGCAAGATCGGGGTCGAACCACAGGGAGGTTAACTGTATAAACTACAAATAAAGAAATAGATAATAACAGAAAAGGAGTTGAAGAGAGCTTTGAGATATGATATTGATATAAGGATTAAACAAGGATAAAATAATTGTCAAGGTTAGAGGATCCACTAATAGTATTTCAAACAAGTATAGTATAAACTCTTTTTATTACTCAACTGGAAACCACACACAAAGGAGGTTCCAATCGGATTATAAATTGTTAACATGATTACATTAGTTATCTTATTCGAATAATGCTAATACTTGTAAATGTTGTCAGACATTCATGATTATAACTTATGTTAACAACAAATCAAGTTCCTTTTATAGCACAGGTGTCGGTTATACCATACGGTTGGGCTATGAAAGTGCCAAGTATTTGTTGTACCAAGGGTTATACAACATAAATCTAGATTAACTATTTAACAAGCAAAGTATTAAAAGTGAACAAGATAACAAATACAAAACATGTTAGTATCAAACATTAAAGTCCATGTTGAGTTTACACTATACTTATTCTTACACCATTAGTGTAACCTTTTCACCTTGACATAATAAACTTAGCTAAA
>Ga0307515_10004467_pt1 | contig 28957 bp, 5 predicted proteins | sample 17_EM_MG_FD_194513 | JGI IMG/M metagenome (GOLD analysis project Ga0307515, IMG submission 194513) | Populus trichocarpa ectomycorrhiza microbial communities from riparian zone in the Pacific Northwest, United States - 17_EM | ecosystem: Host-associated > Plants > Roots > Unclassified | place... | reverse complement strand
AAAAACGTAAGTTAAAACAGAAAAAAATATAGAAAGATAGTGAGCGGGTAAAGAAGAGGCAGAAGACGGCTAAGGGAAAGGTAGCCGTAGCTATAGGGGAGGAAGCTATAAAGGAGGAAGGAGAGATATAGGACAAGGAGGCCTTAGACGCTCTATTTAACGAAATAGTTTAATACTTAGTTATAAATAGCTACGTCTTCGCTATTACCAAGCTTTATATATAGTAATTAGAAGGTAAGGCCTTGCAGCCGCTATAGGGGGTAAAGCTCTTAGCGGTACTAGACAGCGTCCGCCGTAATAAGGACCGGATTTAACGCGTTAACTTTATTAATTAAGGCCTATTTATAATTACTGGCGGCTATAACATTAAAGGGCTTAAAAGGGCGATTACTTAGTGCTAAGAGACGGGCTCTAAAATGCTGGGTTTAGTTAAGTCTTACCTTTAAACTGCGGCTAAGTATTTATTAGGTTTATATCTAGTCTATATAGCTACTATTTTCTACTATTTTCTAACCTATTCCTTAGGCCTTACTACCGTTACCTAGGGTAAAAGTAGACGGGATATTTAGCTTACTAACTTTATCCTTATTAAACTAGAGAATAAAGGGCCTAAACTAGACGAGCTAGCGCCGTATATAATTATATTAATAATATAGGGGAAGCAGAATTAATACGGTAAGGTTAAGTATATAGGCTATATACGCAATACTAACCCTATCCTCCACCCTCTCTCCATAATAGCCTTTTACTTCTTTAACCGCTAGGGTAAGGATAGCGCTAAAAGCTTCCCATCCTTTTAGTAGCTAGAGGACTACTACGGCCTATATATCTTCCCTAGTAGCATTAAAGTACCGTAACGGCCGTTAAGCTATTATACGCAGTTTAAATAGAATAAGAAGATGTTTTAGGGAGTAGGAATTTACTTAAAGGAGAAAACCTATAGCGCCTATAAGTAGAGCGTCCGGTATACTAAGCTTAGCGGCGTTAAGGAGACCTAAATTAGATGGGCTAGACGCTAGAATACGGACGCGATAATAGGAGCCTACCTTAGCTATTTACCCTATACGTTTATACGGTCAATCGCCGGCTTCCTAAAGAAAAAAAAGAGCTACTTTCTCTCCTGCGTATAAGAGGTGCTAGAGGAGGCCCTTTACTTAAAGATATAGCCTAAGACTAATATCCGGCTAAAACGTATAAAGACCTACTATATAGAGAGGGCTAATAATAAGGTTATATAGCTTAACCTTACGGGCTTAGGATTTTTACGCCTCCTCTATATACTTAGGGTAATCCTATTATAGGACTTAGTAATCCTATATAAGCAGTTCCCACTCTATCCCCTATAGAAGAACTCCCTCTTTAGCTATAAGGAGTACTAGAGGTTTACTATATAGGTAAAAAGCTTGCTAGCTAGTATAGTTACGCTAGATAAGATAATAATATAGAAATACTAGCCCGCCTATAAGGCTGTAGCTAAGCTAAAATATAAGGCCGCGATCTTAGAGATAAAGGGGGTTTAATTACATATATAGACAATCTTAGAACGCCTTAGCGAGATAGAAAGGTTATTAGCATTATTCGCACCTATATAGATCTAGTAAGGGAAAACAGGTATCTAGATAGGGCTTACAGAGTCTATATATCTGTCTTTAGACGGCCTTATACCCTTACCTTTACTTATACCTATACCTGTACCTATACCCGCGTCCATTCCTAAGCGCGTTAACGGCTAGATTCCGTCTTTAGATAAACCCTCTCCTATATATCCGACCCCTAGAAAGATACTAAGGGGTCCTTAACTATTTACTGCTATAGAGCCTACTTAGCCGTCTACTATAACGTCTACTATACTCCCGCAGCAGCTGCCGTAAGCTTCTACTATACCCCTATTACAGCTACTACAAGCTTCTACTATACCCCCACCGCAGCTGCTATAAGCTAACGCTTAACCTCTCCTATTTATCCTTAACCTATAGGCGCCGCTAAGAAAATATAAGATACTTTAGGGCGGTAATTTGGTGTTCTAGCTTTAGGCTAAGTGGACTTTAGGGCTAATAAGTAGGCCGTTAATTAAAGCTCTTAATTACTACTAGGGGGCACGCTAGCGGGTTAATGGCGAGGCTATATTCTACAGCCGTCGCCGTAGGATAATTAAGGATATAAGACGACGCGTAGAAGACGGTATAACAAAAGATAAAAGATAGGTTATTAACTAGCTGAAATAGCTACAAGGCTAGTATTCTTTAAATTAGCTTTATAAGAATATCTAAATAGTTATTTTACTATAGTAACTAAGACGCCTTAATATATAACTGCACTAGTGACTAAGACGCCTTAATATATAACTACACTGCAGTAACTAAGACGCCTTAATATAGGACTATAGTAACCAAGACACCTTAATATAGGACTGCAGTAACCGTAGTACAGTCCTATATTAAGACGTCTCGGTTACTAGAGTATAGTCCTATATTAAGGCGTCTTGGTTACTATAGTATAAGTATTTTAAATTTAGAGCAATATTACGCGACCGCCTAGAAGTACCAATTAAACTTAAATTATATACCTTTTCGCCCAAAATTGCGCGCGAGGGTACTTGGGGGCGGTCGCTACGCGACCTTATGTGGGGTTCGGGGGCGTTATTAGTAGGGGTAGCCCTAACCTTGTATTAACCCGGGTTATAACCGCGCCAAATAACCCCCTTAGATATGTGATAGATATAAACGAAAGTCTACCCCTACTAAGGGCTTTAAGGCCTTAACGCTAACGCCAAGCTCTAGCTTATCTATATAACTATATTATATAGTTAATATAATCTCCTAATTAAGCCCTGTTTAACGCCAAAATTTAGTTAAATTTGGTATAGTATTACGATCTATAGAGCCTTAAGTTTGGGGGTTTATTTGGCCAAGAAATCGTGCACAAGCTAATCCCCCACGTTATAGTTTGTTTTTAAGATATACTCTATTTTAGAGATAGATTTAATAAAATATTATTTTAATAAGCGTAGCTTAGAATTAGATAATTGAGGCGGCTCGCTTGGGGGGATATGGATTAGTCAGCAATGTCTAAAAATACTCAAGGATGACGACGTCGGTCAAGGGGGACCAGAAACACATAGTGCTTCTCGCGAGTGCTAACCCTTCGCCCCTCCTTCTATAACACCGTCAGCGGGCAAATCATCAGATGCCTGTTTAGTTCACCCCTTGAAGATACTACCTTCGCGTCGAGTTCACTGTCTCGCGACATCTGTGCCCAGAGCCTTTGGCAGCACGGCAAGTGCTGGTATCCCTTAATTATGCTCTTGCTAACCTGAAAGCAGCTATTAGCCTAACATGGCTTCGAGATCGGAGGGATTCTTGATTGGTGACGACGGGGCTGTCGGTCGCTTAGGAAGCACCCCTGCCGGCGCTGTTGAGACAAATGTCGCCGTCTGGTCACCAGTCCTTCCAACAGCTTTCGAGAAGGCTCGTGATGCTACTATATTTACTCGTCTGGGAACTCCGCACTCGCACAAAGAGCTCAAAGCGGCGTTCGAGGCCACCCCAGATGTCGATCAGACGTTCTGCCTATCGGTTAACAATGTTATTCTCGTCTTCTCTGCCTCTCGCGACGAGCACACTATGCATTGCCGGACGGTTCTCCAGATGCTGCGAGATCGTTCAATGCGTGCGGATATTAATGACTGTGTCTTCAATTCTGTAAAGAGCACCGATGCAGGAATTCGGTTGGAGCAGGTCGGAGACCACAAGGTTTACTTGGTTATAAACGAGGGCGTTTTAGGGCGTTGATGTGTTGTAGTACTCGGCCCGCCACTGCCTTGGGCATTTCATGTTGACGCGATCCGCTATGAACTGACCTTAGGTCTTCTGTACGGCAGCTTACGCAGGCTAGGAGAAGCACGTAAGGAATTGAGATTATATTGAATTAGATGAACATTGATATCTGCAGGCTTTCTCTTTAAGTTAATCCTTTATAGTGGAACGAAACCTTTAAGAAGGATATGGCATCTAGTGGAAGCTGATTAAGGTACTTGCATGAAGGATGGTAGATTTAATTTTTAAGCGGTTTCCTAGTTAGGTATCTTGTTGAGTTTGTGCTATCTAATTAGCAGAACGATTTTTGGTATTCTAGCGCTTAAAATCGATGGTGGAATGCCAGATATTGCTCGCTAGTTGGCCAAATAAGTCGCCAAGCGCCGCAAGACTAGTTTGTTCAGCTAATAGAGTGCAGGTTTAAAATCAAACAAGCTTGCGATTAGGCTCCGTCCCGGATTATTACTAACTTTGGTACGCTAATCTGCTAAACCCTTTAGCACAACTAGAAGCGATTTGGGGCGAGGTTTATGTCTTAACGTCGCCTCGCCTCGCTATATACTTTGGAGGAGTCTAGGGAGCTAATCTAGGTACCAATCTCTACAAAATAAGACCCTAAAACTAGTTTTAGGAGCGTTTAGAGGATCTCCTATCCGAGCTATAGAAATTGAGGCTTCTATTCCTTCTCCTAGAATTAGATTTGAAAGCTTTGCAATAGCTACGCATTAAGAATCCTAAAATTAAAAGAAAACTACACAATTAAGGTCTATATAGAAGATATTAACAAATGTAATAAAGCCTTAAAGGAGTACTACAGTGTACTTATTAATGGGCTAGGTATATAGATAAGTAAAATAATAAGCTCTAACTAGTAAAGCAAGTGCTTAATAGATTAACTTTAATTATATCCTAAGATTTACTATAAAGAGAGATTATCTATAGTAGGGACTAAGGTTCTTTAAATATATAACCATACTCCTAAGAAATTCCTTTCTATATAAGGTATATAAGATATATAATAGACCTTATCTTTATAAAACACTACCTATAACTAGAGTAAAGCTACTATATCTAACCTCTAGAGTCTAGCAGCTAATTTAAAAGTAGAAAAGAAAGAAAATCTCTCTAGATTAGTAAAAACTATAGTTTCCTCCTATTTCTGCTACCTTTTCTATCTCTAGAGGTAGTAAGGAAAAAGCTATATAAGAATATCTAAGACTAGTAAAAAATTTATAAAAATCCCTAAAGTAGGACCTAGTAGATATATACTATATAGATAGCTCTAAAGATAGTAAATTAAATATAGTAGCTATATATAAAATAGAAAAGAGAAATAGGATTAAAGATACAATAATCTAAAATCTAGGACCCTATATAGAAATTATAAATATAGAGCTTTATATAGTCTATAGGGCCCTAAAATACCTAGAGTAATAAAGACTAAACGAGAAATTAGTCTATATCTTTATAGATAGCCAAGTAGCTATTAAAAGATTATAACTTAATTCTCTTATAGGGGGGGGAGAACTATTACAGACCTTATATCGGCAGTAGTAGAACTACTAAGAAGAGAGATATATATATTGGTTAAGATAGTATAGAAGGCGCTAGAACTAATTAAGCTATAGGATAAAAAGTAGCTAAGTTATATAGCTAGTTATGTTATAGATTTAAAATATAGAAACGTAAAAATATAGAAACGCGACGTACTGATATACTAACGTACTAATATACTTAGTATATTTTTTAGGCGTAGTATTAAATACTTAAAAGACTATAGTCCCTACCGTAAATAGTTCTCTTCTTTATAGTAAATCTTAGAATATAATTAGAGTTAATCTATTAGGTAACCTACTTTACTAATTATATTTATGTTATTAACTATTCTATACCTATATACCTAGCCCTTTAATAAGTCCACCATAGTATTTTCTATAAGGCTTTATTATATATTTACTACTAATATTATAGACGCTTTAAGTACGATATTACGACTATTAGGAGAGGAGTTAGAAGCAGCTAGTTAGTTAATTAAGGCACGGTCTAAGATAGAGCCGATAGAGCTATATAACGAGGAATAGTAGCTAAGGTTATATAATATGCTACGTATTAAATAAGAGGGATAAGAGGAACTTACGTACCTTATATACTATACGTATATTATATATAAGGAGGATTTCTTAGGAGTACGGTTGTGTATTTAAAGGACTATAGTCCCTACCTAAATAGTTCTTCTCTTTATAGTAAATCTTAGAATATAATTAGAGTTAATCTATTAGGTAACCACTCTACTAGTTATTATTACGTTATTAACTTCTTGTTTACCTATATACCCGGCCTATTAATAAGTTTACCGTAGTTCCTACTATAAGGCTTTATTATATATTCACTATTAAGGTTATAGTATTAATAAAGTCAAATAATATACTATTAAAAGCAGCAGCTATAATAGCGTTAACGGCAGCAACTATATTGGGATTAGGTAATAATACTAGTATAGCAAACACTAACTCTTAGCTAGTTACCGTTAGATAGCTATAGGAAATAGTTAATCGATTAATAGATAATAATAGGATATTTAAAGAAAGGATTAATAGAATCGGAGCAGCTAAGGTTAAGTTACCCTTAATTAAGCGATTCTTAGGGGAGAAGTTAAAACTTAAGGGATTCCTTATATAAATACACTTTAAGGTTATATAGGAAGGAGTAAAACTAGGAACGCCTATAGATTAAGTCGCTTATATAGGATTATTCTTAATAGAAAGGGCACTTAAGTAGTTTAAGCCTTACCTTATAGAGGTATAGGAGTACGGCATAATAACTACTAACTAGGAGGTATAGTATATGTTCTTAAGTTAGAACGGGTTTATAAAACGCTTAACGCAGATATTTAGAAACCTAGAGGTAACTACTATAGTAAAAAGAAAGCTTTAAAACCTAATATAAAGAACTTTAGTAATTAAGTATACGATATAGTTTTAAATATTAGTAATATAAGTTAAATAGAATAATAAGGCGCTTATAGCACAGTATAAGTAAGGACTTAAAGTAAAAGTCTAGAATATAATTATCTTAATAGAAGATACGGATACTCTTAGGGATTTAATTAACTAAGTAATTAAGATTAATAATAGGATCTACCAAAGAGAGTAGACTAAGAAGGGTTAGGATAGAGTTTTATAGTTATATAAGGCGCAGAGCATATAATAATAAAGTTAAAGTTAGAAACTATAGTATGGCGTAAAGCTAATAGACCTAAGTAGTATTAAAGAAAACTAAAAATAAAATTAACGACTATAGAAACCTAAAGGATAAGGATTAAGTAATTAAAGGTTTAAGGAGTAGAGGCTAAACTAGGGATCTTAGTAATAGAAGACATTTAGGTAAACTCTATAGTAAGAAAAATAGTTTAAAGAAGAGGCTTATATAAATCGCGGAAAATAGAGTTATTATATTAAAGACTATAGAAGTAGTTAGAGTTACTATATAGTAAAAGAAACGAGACTAGTAGAAGATATACACGTATAGAGGGATAATAGTATACTATAAGGAACTAAAGAGTGTTTAATTAATAGTTTTGCGTTTTATTATAATAATGTATACTAAATTAATAAGGACGTTAAGTATAGCGTAAGCTATTAGCTATAGGAGCTAAAATGATTAGAGTTTAGAGGAACTAACGAACTAATTTATAGATTAGATATTAAGGACGATAAATTTAATATAGGCGAAACATTTTATAATAATAAGGTAATAAAGGTAGCTTACTAGGAGTATATAAACCTTAAAGATATTATAAAAGAGGTAGAGGATAATTCCACTATAGAATAGGGAATATTAGTAGGGATTAAGACCCCACTAGATATAATATCTATTGCTTTACAAGATATAAGAGAAGTAGGATAGCGAACTATTTTAGCACTTGGTAAAGGCAAAAGGCCATAAGCTTAAGATTTTTAAGAAGAGATGTAAAACGCTTAAGATTTCTAAGACGGGACAAGATAAGCTTAAGTATCTATAATGGACGATAACTAATAAAGTAGAGTAACGGCTTAGTTTAGTAATATATAAATAAGCTTAGGACGAAGTTTCCTAAAGGTATAAGATTTTTAAGATAAGATAAGATAAGAATACTAAAAAAGCCTAGTTAGACTAAGGCTAGAGCTAAGCATAAGATAGAAGTAAGCTTAGGATTAAGAATCCTATAGGACTAAGATTTCTAGATATAAATAAGGACTACTAAATAAACTAAGATTAAGAAGTAAAAAGACTTTAAGGATTTACTTATAAGGCGAAAACTAAAAGAAAATATAGAGGAATTTAGATAGAGAATCCTTATATAGTAAGAATAAAAGCTAAATTAGAGAACTAGTATACTAAGTTATATAAAGGACAGAGCGCTAGTATAAAGAATTACTAATAGGCCTAGGGTAGGTACGCTAAGAGCTAAGTAGCTTACTAAACTAGAAGATAAAGAGGATCTAGGAATCTCTACTAGGTTTAAAAAACGATATACTAAAGGCTATTACGATGCAGTAATAAGAAAACACTTCCTTATAGATAAGCTATATATACTCTAGCAGCTATACTAAAAGTAATATAGGCAGCGATATAATAATAAGTAGGAGGATTTTTATATATAGTTGGATAAATAAGTTATCTAAGACCACCCTATTATAGAAAAGGCTATAACTTATATTAATGGAGCCTTAATTATAACATTAAAGGATCTAGAGGAATAATTAGAGGACTAGAGAAGCGAGAGACGTATCTTAATACCCGCGAATAAAGTTATAACGTTTAGATTAATACGGTAAAGGTTTAAACTTAAAAATAAAAATAAGTTAAGAGTTAACCTAAAGCACCTAGCGTATTATATGTTAGTATGGATTGTATATATAAAAATCTAAAAGAAAAGAATTGGAAATTGTCGGGAATGAGGCAAGCGGTTATCACGTGACGCCGCGGCACTAGCGTGGTGAGGAGTCTTAAGCTCCTCGCCCTCCCTCATTCCAATTAAGAAGCTTTATTAACTAACATTACTATAACCTACTCAAGTAGTTATTATTGGTGAGTCACCCTATATAACTAATACTAATTAGTAGTTAAATATATAGTTAACTATAGAGCAGCTAGGTTTTTAAATAGAAGAGATAGTCTTATATAGGGGTGCTATATACGCTTATATAAAATAGATCCCAGTAATACTATACTACCTTAAACTTACGAAAAACTAGTAATAGAAGTGTTACTAAGTACTAGGAGATACTAAGTTACATCTATTACGTAGAATAACCACGTTTACGAAGATTTAGTTAAGTACTTTAGGTCAAAAGTGTTACTAAACCTAGGGTCTTAAGTTATCGTCTAAAACGCGTTAAATAACTACCTTAACACCCTCCGTATACCTTCGCAGATCTTAGGATTACGATTAATACCCAAATCCACCTACGCACGTCCGCTATTATAGCGTTAACCTATCTAAAGAAGTACAAGAAGGACATTAACCCGGAAATATAAAATACTAATATAATTAACTTTGCAAACGTTAAGCAATAGGACCTAAATAGATTTTTATTATACTATATGGCACACTATAAAGATAGTAAATATAACGACACTATATTATAGTACTATGTAAGGGAGGACTTTATTAGATGGATAAAGGGAATATAGACTCCTATAAAGAAGGATATTATATAAGACTTCCATAACTTCTTACGGGAGTATAGAGTGTTTATACCTATAGATAGGGGTACTATTAGAGACAATATTTAGGAGCAGGTTATTAACGTAAAAAAAGAGCATAAATGGACTCTATAAGAGATTAAGCACTAACTATATATTATAAGGAAGCTTAACTTATAATAGAACCTAAGTAATACACCTCTAGAGATAAACCTACCTCTACCTTTAACTCCTCTGTATCCAATTTAACCCATAACTTTAATATTAGATACTATACCCTAATAAAAGTAGGCATAGGATCTTATTGCTTCGCAATTTAATAACCTTTAGACTCTACCAACTAGACCTACATCCCTACTATAGCCTATAATGCAACTTCTACCTCCTCTATCTTAATCTTAAATTAGAGGTAGTTTAAAATTGCTTATAGAGCTTATAAAGCTCTACTTAGATTAGGAAAAGAAGTTTAGTAGGGAATTATATAATATTCTTAATTCAAAACTATATATCTTCTATAATTATTGCTAGAAGGTAGAAATAGAGTCTAATTAATACTATAACGCCTATTCCGTTATGCTTAAGGGCTAAGCTAGTACCTTCTATTATAACCATTTGGTAGGAAAAGGATATAATTTTAGCCGCATAATATATATATTAAGATACTACTTTAAAATAGAAGAGAATAAGTAGTAGTATATATTAGAATAGAGAGAAACTACCTTTCTAAGGATTATTGCTATAAACCTAGGTATCCCTTAGCTTAATTATCTTTAAAAGCTCTTTAATTAACTTTAGATAATTTAGCGTGGTTTATCCAAATTATATTAAGAGAATTTTAGCCTATATAATTAAGTTATTAGCGTATACTAAGGCGTTAAAGAATACAACCTTACTCTCTTTAATCCTATAAATACTTATAAAGGAGTATATACATAATTAAGATCTTCTATTAGTACTGCTCTACGCTCTTAAAAAGTATAGCAATTTAATACCTAACTCTAACCTACTTTAATTAACCCACCTAATTAACACGATTATAACTGGACTGATTAAATATATAGTGGCCGTAGTAGATAATATAGTAAAGGATACAATTAACGACTATAAGGTAAAGGTAGAGGTCCTTATAGGGGTTTATTTTAAAGCAATCGCTAAAAGAAGTACTATATTTATAAGAAACCAAATTACTAGTTAACTAGGTATTCTCTTAATAAACAAAAGGAGGTATATAATAAGTTTCGCTAAAGTATAAGAAATATCGGAAATTATAAGATTACTATAGCTTACTTCTAAAGCTTCCTGGTTTAATATAAAGGCGTAAAAGATCTTAAGGGTAAGGTTAATAAGGCTAAACAGCTCCTTATAAATATAGAAATTAAGGACTACTCTCCTAACTAATACTTTACTAAGTATAGTAAGATAAATAGTATACAAACCGTTACTATTCTTAATAACCAATTTATACTCTATTCTATTACAAAGTTAAATATCTTTAATAAGCTAAGGAAGAGTTCTGTGTTCTCCTTTAATAACAGATACTTAGTAAACGTCTTTTATAGTATTATGCTAGATACTAGAGCCGCAGGAGTATTTATAGCAGGAGAACCTTAAGTTTAAGCCCTTTAGCAGCTTAATAGCTCTATTTAGATTAACTATTTAACAGCAGGCCAATACACAATTCGTTTTAGTAAGGGTACTATAATTTCTTTTAGCATAATTAGGGTCCAAACCCCCTTAGGGTATATTACTTTTTATATTATTCCTATAAATACCCCATTTCTATTTTGCATTAAAGATATAAATAGATTAGGTATTAAGCTTAATAACCTTAAGAATATACTTATTTAGGGAGATAATTAGGTACCCGTTATACGCAAGGAGGGTTACCCTTAGTTACTCCTTTATTAACTAAAAAAGAGTATTACTTAAAGCCATTTAACTAAGTTAAAGTTACGTTAACTATACTATTATTTTAGCTACCTATCTATTTATTAATTACTTAGGGTTCTTTAATAAATAGGCTATAAAGTTAAGGTTAAGGCAATTAAGCATCTTATAAAGTACTACTATTACTACTAAATAAACTAGAAGTCCCCTAGCCGATTTAAGTTTACCCTTAAAAATAACTACAACTTTAACTTCTATATTATCGTTGACGTTATATATCTTAGCGGTAAGCTAGTACTTTAAGTTATTAACTTCTCAACCTTCTTTTAAGCCGTATGTTTTTTTAAAGGATATATTAGCTAGGGACGCATAGGATACCCTTTAATTATACTAGATTAATATCTACCTAAGACCCCCTAATTAAATTGTCTATAATATAGGAAAGAACTTCTTATCTATAAAGTTTTAATAATAGATAAAGGCAATAGTAATTAAGGTTAAGGAAGTCCCTATTAAGGCATATAATAGTATTAGAAAAGTAGAGCAATATTATACGCTATTACGCCGCGTATATAAGATTATCTCTTTAAAACTAGAGGATGCTAGCAAAGAACTTACCTTATAAATAGCTGTTAAAGCCATTAATAATTCCGCTAGCCTAGATAGACTTATACCTATATTACTAGTCTTTAGCGCTTACCCTTAAATAACTAAAAATTCTTTATTATCTCCCTCTATTATATAATAAGCTAAGGCTATTTATAAGGTAACGAAGGAGGTGCGACGTCTTTATACTATACGCTAGGTCAATAATATACTAGGAATAAGAAATAGCCTAAATATCTTAACTACGCTTAATCTGCCACTTTAGTCTAAGGTACGCGTATAACGTAAAAAGGGAGGATAGTTAGGCCTATATTAACTTATTATAATTAATAGTTAAACTTATACTATTTAAATGCCTTATAAACCTACTTAATTTTATTTAACTGTTATTAAGCCTTACTATAAAGATAACAGTTCTAAGCCTTTATAGGATGCTATAAAAAATACCCTAAAAAAGAGCTATAATTAACGTACTTATTACGGACGCTTTAAGCATAATATTATAACTACTTAGGGAAGAGTCGGAAGAAGCTAGTTAGTTAATTTAGGTATAGTCTAGGATGGAACCGGTAGAGCTATATGACGAGGAATGGTAACTAAGGTTATATAATATGATCTATATAATCCGTGATAGAGTAGATAGAGCATATGTATATTATATATAAGAAGGATTTTATAGGAGTACGGTTGTGTATTTAAGAACCCTTAATCCCTACCTAAATAGTTCCTTCCTTATAGTAATTCTTAGAATATAATTAGAGTTAATCTATTAGGTAACCACTCCACTAGTTATTATTACGTTATTAACTTTAATTTGTATTACCTATATACCTAGCCTAATAATAAGCCTATTATAGTTCTTGCTATAAGGTTCCGTTATATAATTACTACCTAGTTACGGTATTAAATATAGAAAGTTAAACAATATGCCACTAAAAGCAGCTACTATAACGCCATTAACGGCGGTAACTACTTTAAGGTTAGGTAATACTAGTATAGCAGATATTAACTTATAGCAACTAGTAACGGTCGGATAACTATAAGAAATAGTTAACTAGTTAATAGAAAATAATATAGTATTCAAAACTAGGATTAACGGGATAGGTATAGTAAAGGTTAAGTTACTATCGATTAAAAGATTCTTAAGAAAGAGATTAAAGCTTAAAGGATTTCTTATGCAGATATATTTTAAGGTTACATAGGAAGGAGCTAAGCTAGTAATACCTATAGATCAAATAGCGTATGTAGGATTATTCTTATTAGGAAGAGTACTTAAATAGTTTGAGCCTTACTTTATAGAGATATAAGTAAACGGGATAATAACTATAAACCAGAAGGTATAGTTTATGTTCTTAAGTTAGAATAGATTTATAGAACAACTTACGCAAATATTTAAAGACCTAGAGGCAGTAACTATAGCGGAAAGAAAACTTTAAGATATTACGTAATAAACCTTAGCAATTAAGTATATAATATAGTTTTAGACGCTAGTAATATAAGTTAAGTAGAATAATAGGGCGCTTATAGTATAGTATAAGTAAGGACTTAAGGCTAAAGTCTAGGACGTAATTATTCTAATAGAAGATGTAAATACCCTAAGGGAACTAATAGATTAAGCGATTAAGATTAATAATTAGATTTACTAAAGGGAATAGACTAAGAGAGGTTAGGATAGAGTTTTATAGTTATATAAGGCGCAGAGTACGTAACGACTAAAGCTAAGTTAAAAACTATAGTATGGCGCAGAGCTAATAGACCTAAGTAGTACTAAAGAAGCTTATAAGAGATAGAGTAAGAAACTATAGAAACCTAGAGGTTAAGGATTTAGTAATTATAGGACTAAGGAGCAGAGGCTAAACTAGGGATCTTAGTAGCAGAAGACGTTTAGGCGGACTCCTTAGCAAAATTAGTAGTTTAGGGATAGAGCTTATATAAATTGTAGGAAATAAGGTTACTTCGTAAGGGATTATAAAGATGGTTAGAGTTACTATATAATAAAGGGAACTAGACTAGCAGTAGAAGATATATATATAGAGGGATAATAGTATACTGCAAGGAATAAAAAAGTGTTTAATTAGAAGTTTCGCGTTTTATTATAACAATGTATACTAAATTTATAAGAACGCTAAGTATGGCGTAAGCTATTAGCTATAGGAGCTATATTTAGCGGAATGTAAAGGAACTAATAAACTAGTTTATAGATCGGATATTAAGGACGATAACTTTAATATAGGCGAAATATTTTATAATAATAAGGTAATAAGAGCGGTTTACTAGGAATATACTAACCTTAAAGATATTATACTAGAGGCAGAGGATAATTCCACTATAGAATAGGGAATATTAGTAGGGATTAAGACCCCACTAGATACGATGTTTATCGCTTTATAAGATATAAGAGAAGTAGGATAGAGAACTACTTTGGCACTTAATAAAGGCAAGAAGCTAAAGGCTTAAGATTCTTAAGACGAGATAAGAGATAATTAAGATTCTTAAGATAAGATAAGGTAAGCTTAAGGACCTATAATAGACGAAAACCGATAGAGTAGAGCAGTAGCTTAGTTTAAAGATATATAAATAAGCTCGGGATAGAGTTTCCTAAGGGTATAAGATTCTTAAGATAAGATAAGTGAGATTTAAGACTCTTAAGACGAGATAAGAATAACTAAGCCTAGTTAGACTAAGGTAGGAGCTAAGCTTAAGTTAAAAGTAAGCTTAGAATTAAAGAATCTAAGGGACTAAGAATTTGGAGTATAAATAAGGACACCTATAAGTAAGAGGTAAGAGACTTCTTTATAGATTAGAGAATCTGTAATATAAATAGTAGTTAGATTAGGAGATAGATATATAGACCTAGAGGACTTACTAGGGGAATATAGTGTTCGGCCTAAAGATTAAAGAGTTAATACTAGGATTAAAAAGCAAGAAGACTTTAAGGATTTATCTATAAAACGTAAATTAAAAGAAACTATAGAAGAGTTTAGGTAAAGAATTATTATATAGTAAGAATAGAAACTAGATAAGGGATTTAGTATATTAAGACGTATAAGGGACAGAGCGCTAGTATAAAGAATTACTAATAGGCCTAGAGTAGGCACACTAAGAGCTAAGTGGCTTACTAAACTGGAATAAGAAGAGGATCTAGGGATTCCTATTAGGTTTAAAGAACGACATATAAAAGGCTGTTATAACGCAGTAATAAAAAGATACTTCCTTATAAACGAGCCGTATATACTTTAGCAGCTATACTAAAAGTAGTATAGGCAAAGGCATAATAATAAGTAGGAAGATTTCTATATATAGTTAGACGAAAAAGTTATTTAAGACCACCCAATTATAGAAAAGGCTATAAGTTATATTAAAGGAGCCTTAATTATAACGTTAAAAGATCTAGAGGAGTAATTAGAGGACTAAAGAAGCGAAAGGCAAATCTTAGTACCTATAAATGAAGTCGCAACGCTTAGATTAATAAGAAAGAGGTTTAAACTTAAAAGCGAAGATAAGCCGAGAGTTAACCTAAGATATTAAGCATATTATATACTATTATAGATAGTATACGTAGATAATGTGTGTAATATATATAGAGCACCTAAAGATAAGTATCGGAAGTACCCGGTAAGGATATATTAGTTATTAGATAAGGTAAAATATTAAAACGCTAAGTATATGTATAGTTAGTACCCTATAGAAGTTTAAGAATAAGGGGATTTAATACTTTAATTAGGAAGATTCCTTATAAAAGAATGCCTAAATAGATAATAGTGGTGGGAATACCTAGAGAATATGTATTTATAGTATATTAAAGATAAAAAGCGAACTAAGTATTGGCTAAAAGTAGATTAAGTATAAATAGGATTAAGTAGCTAATAGTTAGGAAAAATAGAGGCCTACGGAACTAGAGGGAGCTAGTAGTAAAGCCTTAAACCCTTAAAGGAATTTAGGGACAATATCTAAATCTATAAGTTAAATGGCGAGATTAGCAGTTTAAAGTATTAGTAGATAGTGGAGTAATAAGGAACCATATATTACTAGTAATAGTTAAGAGAATAGGATTACCTTATAGGCAAAAGGAGCACCCTTACCTATTAGTGACGATTTTAGGAGATCTAATAACCTATAGAAGAGGGATTATTAATCTGGAAATAGGACCTATTTAGTTAACTATTAAAGGGAGATAAGTTAAAATGTCTTTCGATATATTACTATTAGGGAATAATAAGGTAGTACTAGGAATGCCTTAGTTACAGGAATATAATCTAAAAATTAATTGGGTTATAGGATAAGTCGATATTAGAGATACTTAACGCTATAAGATATAACAATAGGCTAAGTTAGTATGGTACTAAGTAGGGGCAACCTATAAAGAAATAAAAAAGGATTAAGTTATATACCAAAGAGATACTATAAGTATAGTAAGAAACTATAGTTACTAGAAAGTAAAAAGCTGTTAAAGTATATAGTATAGGATTATAAGATAGAATTGGAACTAGGAATAAGTCTAAAGTTTTTTTTAATTTATAAGCTTACTAAAGAAGAGGGTAGAGTACTAAAAGAGTTTATCTAGGAAAACCTACGGAAGGGATACATTAGACTATTGTAGTTATTAGTGGGTTATCCAGTACTATTTGTACTAGAGAAAAATAGTGAACTAAGGCTATATATTAACTATAAATAGTTAAACAGCATTACTAGGAAGGATAGGTATCCTTTACCCTTAATTAGCAAATTTTTATAAAGATAGATCTGAGGTAGGCGTACTATTGGATTAAAATTAAGGAAGGTAATAAATAGAAGGCAGCCTTTAGGTTAAAGGAAGGACTATATAAACTATTAGTTATACAATTTAGGCTTATAAACGCACTAGCAACGTTTTAGAAGCGTATTAATAATATATTAGGGAAATACTTAGATGAATTCGTTATAGTATATCTTAATATTATTATTATCTACTTAATAACTAAGGAAGAATACGGAGAATACGTTAAATAGGTCTTAAAGAGACTATAAGAAGAATAAATACTAGTAGTAATTAAGAAATGCGAGTTCTTTACTAGGAAGACCGATTTTATTGGATTTATTATTAAACTAAACCAACTTAGTATAGATCTAAAGAAGATTAAGGCTATAGTGAATTAGTAAGAACTAGAGAATGTTACGTAGTTAAGATTATTTTTAGGGTTTTATAATTACTGTAAAAGGTTTATAACGTAATAGTTAAAAGATATTAAACCATTTACGCGGTTAATAAAGAAAGAAGAACTATAGGTATAGGGAAAGGAATAGCAAGAATTATTTAAAAAAGTAAAAGAGTTATTTACCTAGGAGCTAGTTCTTAAGATCTATTAACTAAAACTAGAGACGGTTATAAAAATAGATGCATTAGACTTTATACTAGGGGTATACTTTATATAAAAATATTAAGATAAATGGCACCTAGTGGCATACTATAGTTAGAAGATAATACTACTAGAGTTAAACTATAACATCTATAATAAGGAGTTATTAAGTATAGTTATAGCACTAAAGGAATAGAGAGCATTCTTATAAGGTATAAAGAAACTATTTATAGTTAAAATAGATTATAAGAACCTAATAGGGTTCCTAATAACAAAGGAACTTAACTAAAGATAGGTTAGATGGGTAGAGATGCTTATAAAATACTATTTTAAGATTTAGTATACTAAGGGTATAGATAATATATAAGCAAACGCTCTAAGTAGAAAGGCTAAACTATAAAACGACGAAAAGCCATTAGGAGATTTACTGCGAAAAGACATAGACGGATTAATTAGGTATAACTATCTAAAAATTACAGCAACTTAAGAGGAGCTAGAACGAATTTACGAGTCACTAGAGAGCTTTTAGGTATAATAGATTCTAGAAGCACAGCTAGAAGATCTATAGTTAGATATATACGGAAATTGAGAAGTAAAGTATATTCTAAGAAGTATAGCAGAGTAGTTTATAGAAGAATTCTATAAAGGATTAACTTAAGGATATAATAAAGCCACGGGCTTAGTGTCGTGACTCTAAGAAGAGTACATTATTAATAGAATCTAGGGCTTAGCGTAAAAAGTTATAAAAGAATATTTAGATTACTAGAGGAATAAACTAACAAGGTATAAGCTATATAGAGGGCTATAACCTATTAAAATACTAAAGAGACTATGGGAGGTTATATTATGGGACTTTATTATTAAGTTACTAAAGTTAAGAGATCCTATTACCAGACAAGATTATAATATAATTTTAGTGATAGTAGATAAGCTTATAAAGTGGGGATACTTTATAGCATATATAGAAGAAATATTAGTAGAAGATGTCGCTAGAATCTATATTAAGGAAGTATTTATAAGATATAGAGTACTAAGTAAAATTATATCGGATAGAGATCTAAGATTTATAGCAGTATTTTAGGAGGTATTCTTAGCGGAATAAGGAGTTAGAGCAGTAACTTCTACTATATATTATCCGCAGACAGACGGTTAAACGGAAAGATTAAATTAGACACTAGAGCAGTATTTAAGGCATTATATTAATTACGTATAGAATAATTAGGTATTATTATTACTAATTATATAGTTTATATATAATACAACACCTTAAGAAGGAATAGGTATATTACTATTTAAGGCAAATTATAGATATGGGCTAAGAATATCGTTGTTACTATAGTAAGTAAAGAAAATAAGTAATATAGCTAAAGAAAGAATAAAGACGTTAATAAATCTTTATATAGACCTTATGGAATTAGTAAAGAAGGTATAAGAGAGAATAAAAAAGTACTATAACGCTAAGAGATTTAAGGGATTAGATCTTAAGGAGGGAGATAAAGTATAGCTACTATATAAAAATTTTAAGAGTTAACGACTAAGTAAAAAGTTAGACTATGTTAGACTAGGACCTTTTGAAATTATATAAAGAATTTTACTAGTTATATTTAAGTTAAACCTACTAGCTAAGATAAAGATCTACCCTATATAGTATATTATAATGCTAGAGCCAGTATACGGGAATATTAAACTATTAGTTTATAAAGTAGACATATATAGAGGATAAAAAGAAGACAAATAGCAAGTTTTTAAGAATTGTTAGTTATAAGGACGTTAACGATAAAACATGGTATAAGGTTAAGTGGATAGGCTATACTAAGACTACTTAGGAACTATTAAAGAATCTAAAAAACGCTATAGGAAAGGTATAGGAGTATCGGAAGAAATTAGGTTAGGTAGTATTAATAAAAAAGGATTGCTAAAGAATAAGTTACTTAAGGGGGACCTAAGAAGAGCAGTTGCTAAACTACTTAGATCTGTTTCCTTCTCGGCTAGAAAAGAATCTATTTTTTTATTACTAAGTTTCTATAGACCCTGTTCTACTAGTTTCCACTCCTTAGAATAGACCTTCTTATATACCTTCTTAAGACGGATTAACTAAGTAGATATAGCGAGATAAGAGTTAAGGGCTCTTTACTAAGCTTTAGTAGCCTCCTATTTAGCATTATAAGAACGGCGTAACTCTGCTAGGGTAATAGACAGTTTATTATCTAGCCGCGTAGTAATAGATTAAATATAAGACCCTAAAATAAATTAATTAGGGAACTAGACGACTATTAAGAGTAATAGGTTATATATATTTAGCATTAAAGACGGAGTAAATATTATAGGATAAACAAATATTCGCTTTAGTGTACTTTAAGTAAAAAGATAGTTATTACGAAGATGGGTTTACTAACGCAATATAAACTAACCCCTCTTTTAAACAATAAGAATACGGAGATAGTATAATCTCACTAAGAGATAATATTACAGCGATAGTGTGAACGCGACGAGCGGTTAAAGAAGAAATTGCTTTAGGTATAATAAGTAACAATATTAACTAAATTAATTAGACGGATATTATACCTCTAGTAAATAACTTAGAGATATTAAGAATCTTTAAGGATAAAGATAAAGAGGAGGGAGATAGTATTACGGACGCTTTAAGCATAATATTATAACTACTTAGGGAAGAGTTGGAAGAAGCTAGTTAGTTAATTTAGGTATAGTCTAGGATAGAACTAGTAGAGCTATATAATAAGGAATAGTAACTAAGGTTATATAATATAATCTATATAATCTATATAATCTATAATAGAGTAGATAGAGTATATATATATTATGTATAAGAAGGATTTTATAGAAGTACGGTTGTGTATTTAAGGACCCTTAGTCCCTACCTAGATAGTTCCTTCCTTATAGTAATTCTTAGAATATAATTAAAGTTAATTTATTAGGCAACTACTCCACTAGTTATTATTACGTTGTTAACTTTAATTTGTATTACCTATACACCTAGCCTAATAATAAGCCCATTATAGTTCTTGCTATAAGGTTCCGTTACAGTACTCTAGAAGGTAACTATAATTCTAATATAATTATAGTAAATATACTGCAACTATAACGCGGTAGAGGTCGCCTAAAGGGATTATAAAATTACTAATATCTTATTAATTTTAAAGAGCAATTTATTGCCGCTATTAAGAATAAAGTTAAGCTATTAATGGCCTTTATAATAGCTAAGGAGAAGGCTAACTTTAAACTCGTAAAACAGCTCTAAAAAGAAGGTTATATTATAACTTTAGGAGCTCCTTTCTAAGTATCTAATAAGTAGGAGATCAATAGTCTTATTATAAGAGAAGTTTTTAAATTTAAGAAGTATAACTCTACCAAATTTAATGGAGTCCGTATCTTTAAGTTAAAAATAGTTAATAAGATTAAGGGTAAAGCTACTAATACCCTATTTAAGAAATTAAGGCTTATTATCTAAGGCTACAACAATAATAGTAAGGAGGTAATTCTTACGTAGTCTCCTATGATTTAACGAGCTAGTTAGTAAGTTATTATTACACTAGCTCCCTCCTTAATAAAAAATAGAATAGCGGTTTATTTATAAGATATTACCTAGGCCTACACCCAATTAGAGACGTACCTTTAGCACTTAATATTAGCATACTTTCTAAAGTAAATTTACTACTAATATCCCGAAGATATAATTATAGTTATACTTAAGTTACTATATAGAATTACAGAGGTAGGAACTTATTAGTGGGCTATCTATAGCAAGTACTATAAAGAGAAACTTTTAATAACTACTTTTATATTTAATCTATACTTCCTTATTATAACTACAGGAACCCTATTTAGAATTGTCGGTATATAAACTAATAATATAATTATCTTAGGAGACGACCAATTTTTAGCTCTTAAAAAAGATAAGCTAGTAAAGGCAAATCTTATAGCAAAGCTAAAGGAAAAGCTTAATTTAATAACACTATTACTTTTTAATAAATACATCCTTTCCCTAAATAAGGATTCTATTGCTTTACGCCAAAAGGGTTAAAGCAAGAAGATTAATATTATTAACGTCAGCTCTTTAAAATAAGAATATATAGGGTAACGCGCTTATAGAGCTTATATTACTTCTATTTATTAACCTAAGGCTTTATTTAATCTCTTTATTACTACCTAACACTAGAAACCAACTAAAGATAACGTTCTTACCCTAAATAAGCGTCTTTTTTAGTAAATAAACTATCTTAATTAGAGACTACTCTATATACCTATTAATCTTCCTACCACTAAGCTCTTTATATTTGTTAATAGATTATTTATAAATAATAAAGATTTTAGCTCCTAGCTAGGATATAAGATTATTATTATAAATAAATCTACTAGAGAGAATAACTTTACAATCTATAGTAATTTTATTTATTAGAGCTTAACTAAGAGTAAGTATATTACTTAGAGCGTTTTAGTATTAGAGATATATAAAATAGTTAGCGGAGTTAACATGGCAATTATAATTAGAACTACCCTAAAGATAATTATAGATCAACTTAAACTCCCTATTATCCCTATAATTATATATACCGACTTATATTCCCTCTATAAGTATTTAATTAAGCTTAATACTATAAAGGAGAAGCGTCTTATAATTAATATTATAGCACTTTATTAATCCTACAAATGGTAAAAACTCTTTAAGATTTAATAAATTAACGGTTAAGATAACCTAGTAGATGTAATAATAAAGGCAAACCTAAATAAGGCTCTAGAAACGTTTGTTAATATAAATACTCTATATATATAAGTTAAAGGTTAGGTTAAAAGGGAGTAGAAGTATAATAATCTATAGACCCTAATTCTAACCAGCTAATTAAGATTTTCCATCCCCAGGATAGAAAATTGCTATTAGCTCGCTTATAACTAGCGCCTTAGCGGCCCTAATATAATATACACCCACAACTCTAAGTAAAAAAGCACTACGTACTAAGAGGCAAATTTTAGGATAGTAAAGCTTATATTATAATAGTAATAGTAAGTAAAGAGGATTAATATTTATTACGCTAGTTAAGCAGTATTTATATATAGATGGCAACTATAAAAGAAGAGTTGCTAGTGTCGGGAATAAGGTAAGCGGTTATTAAGAAAAGCCGCGGCACTAGCGTAGCGAGGAGTCTTAAGCTCCTTGCCCTCCCTTATTTCAATTAAAAAGCTTTATTAACTAACATTACTATAACCTACTCAAGTAGTTGTTATTGGTGAGTTACCTTATATAACTAACAGAAATACTTTATAAGGATATATTAGGCGCTAAATAAGTAATAGTATAGAAATATTAAGTATATATATAAATGGCATCTAGTAGAAGTTTAGAAGTTAAGAGATTTAATACTTTAACTAGGAAGATTCCTTATAGAAGAATACTTAGATAGATAATAGTGGTAAGAATGCTTAGAGAATATATATCTATAGTATATAGAAGATAAAAAGTAAACTAGGTATTAGCTAAAGAGTAAGCTAAGTATATAAGGATTAAGTAGCTAATAGTTAGGAAAAGTAAAGGCCTATAGGACTAAAAGGAGCTAGTAGTAGAGCCTTAGACCTTTAAAGGAATTTAAGGATAATACCTAAATTTATAAGTTAATTAGTAAGATTAATAGTTTAAAGCACTAATAGATAGTAGAGTAATACGGAACTATATCTTACTAATAGTAGTTAAAAGAATAGAATTACCTTATAGATAGAAGGAACAATTTTACTTATTAGTTATAATTTTAGGAGATCTAATAGCCTATAGAGGAGGTATTATTAACCTTAAAATAGGACCTATTTAAATAACTATTAAAGGGAGATAAATTAAAATATCTTTTAATATCCTACTATTAGGACGGGATAAGGTAGTATTAGGAATGCCTTAGTTATAGAAATATAATCTAAAGATTAATTAGATTATAGGTTAGGTTAATATTAGAGATACTTAATAATATAAGATGCAATAATAGACTAAGTTAGTATAGTATTAAGTTAGAGTAATATATAAAGAGACTAAGTAAGGCTTAAGTTATATACTAAAGAGATACTATAAGTATAGTAAAAAACTATAAAGTCTAGAAAGTAAAAAGCTAGTAGATTATATAGCATAAAACTATAAGATAGGGTTAGAACTAGGAATAAGTTTAAGGTTCTTCCTAATCTATAAGCTTACTTAAGAGGAGTTAAAAGCGCTTAAAGAGTTTATTTAGGAAAACTTATAAAAGGGATATATTAGACTATTATAGTTATTAATAGGTTATCCAGAACTGTTTATACTAAAGAAGAATAGAAAACTTAGGCTATGCATTAACTATAGATAGTTAAATAGCATTACTTAGAAGGATAGGTATCTTTTATCCTTAATTAGCAAAATCTAAGATTAGATAGGTAATATATAAATCTTTATAAAGATAGACCTAAGATAGGCGTACTATTAGATTAGAATTAAGGAAGGTAATAAATAAAAGGCAGCCTTTAGATTAAAAGAAGGACTATATAAACTATTAGTTATATAATTTAGGTTAATAAATATACTAGTAACATTTTAGAAACAAATTAATAGTATATTAGGAGAACACCTTAATAAGTTTATAATAGTATACTTAACGATATTATTATCTACTTAATAACTAAGGAAGAATACGGGGAATACGTTAAATAGGTCTTAAAGAGACTATAAGAAGAATAGATGCTAGTAGCAATTAAGAAATATAAGTTCTTTACTAGAAAGACCAATTTTATTAGATTTATTATTAAACTAGGTTATATTAGTATAGACCTAAAGAAGATAATATAGTTAAGGTTATTCCTAGGGTTTTATAACTACTACAGAAGGTTTATAGTATAATGGTTAAAGAATATTAAACTATTTACTAGGCTTATAAAGAAAGAGAAACTATAGGTATAGGGAGATAAATAAAAAAAGCCATTTTAGGAACTTAAGGAGTTATTTACTTAGGAGCCAATTCTTAAAATCTACTAATTAGAATTAGATATAGTTATTATTAGTTATATAGGGTGACTTACTAATAACGGCTACTTAAGTAGGTTATAGTAATATTTATTAATAAAGCTTATTAATTAGAATAGGAAAGGGCAAGGAGCCTAAGACTCCTCGCTACACTAGTACCGCGGCGTTATATAACGACCGCTTACCTTATTCCCAACACTAGCAACTCTTTTTTTATAATTACTATCTATATATAAATACTGCTTGACTAGTATAGCAAATATAAATCCTTTTTACTTACTATTGCTATTATAATATAAGTCTTACTATCCTAAAATTTGCCTTTTAGTACGTAGTGCTTTCTTACTAAGAAGTCGCTAGTAGATATCGCGTTAGGGCCGCCAAGGCGCTAGTCATAAGCAAGCTAATAGCGATTTTCTATTCTGGGGATGGAAAATCCTAATTAGCTAGTTAAAATTAGGGTCCGCAGAATATTGTAGGTGGCGTACTCTAGCACCGTTATAAAGTCTTACTCCTACTCCTTTTTAACTTAACCTTTAACTCGCATATAGAGAGTATTTATATTAATAAACGTTTCTAAAGCCTTATTTAGGTTTACCTTTATTATTATATCTGCTAGGTTATCTTAGCTATTAATCTATTAAATCTTAAAAAGTTCTTACTATTTATAGGATTACTAAAGTACCATAATATCGATTATAAGGCGCTTCTCCTTTATAGTACTAAGCTTAACTAAATATTTATAAAGGGAATATAAGTTAGTATATACAATTATAGGGATAACAGGAAGTTTAAGTTAATCTATAATTATTTTTAGGGTAGTTCTAATTGCAATTACTATATTAACTCTGCTAATTATTCCATATATCTCTAATACTAGAACGCTTTAGGTAATACGCTTACTCTTAGTTAAGCTCTAATAAATAAGATTGCTGTAGATTATAAAGTTATTCTCTCTAGTAGATTTATTTATAACAATAATCTTATAACCTAGCTAGGAGCTAAAATCTTTATTATTTATAAACGATTTATTAATAAATATAAAGAGCTTAGCGGTAGGAAGGTTAATAGGCATATAAAGTAATCCCTAATTAAAATAGTTCATTTACTAGAAAAGATATTTATTTAGGGTAAGAACATTATCCTTAGTTAGTTTCTGGTATTAAGCGGTAATAAAGAGATTAAATAAAGCCTTAGGGCAAAGTATTAAGGTGTATATTTTAGGATAAAAGTAGTAAGTCGTTATATAAGCTATTAATAACATTAGCGCAGGCAGTAATAATATCTAGCAGTCTAACTTTTATAAAGGATGCTTTTAATTTAGGGTTTAAAGATTCTATTAGGCAATTAATTAAGGTAAATTTATTCTATCCAGTCTCTATAGCGTAGTAGTAGAACTTAGTAAAGTATAACTAGAAGTTCTTAAAGCCTTATATTATCGTATTAAATTTTCTTTACACTATAATAGTTTGGTTAGGGTCGCTATAAAATACTTTTAATATAGCAACTAGTTCTTCTATAGTATTCAGCTAGAATAGATAAATAGTTTCTACAACGTCTCCTTTTAAGCGACTTATAGTATAATATAGTTAACTATTAGGACTAGCGTAGAAATTAATATTACCGTTTAGCTTATTCTTAAGTTAGTTAGGAAAGAAGTATAGTTTACTTCTTTTTTTTAAAATAGGCGGGAGAATTATAGAGACGTTTAGTTAGCTTCTTTATAGAGGCATTAATTGGCGAATTTAAGGTTAAGGAGCTAGTTTTAGACGCGACCTTTCTACCTAATATTTATAAGTTAATATTAGTGGAGGTAAGTAGGGGTAACAGTATAGCAGATAGTGGGTTTTAGCGGATTTCTTTAATTTCCTTTTTTAGAGATCTAACTGTCTCCTAGTATTAGGCTTCTTATTAAGTAAGGGCATCTATAAAGGTTTTTATAGGCTCTTTATTTATTTAGTAAATATATTATATAAGTTAGTTATAAATATAGGGGCTTTTAGGTTATTTTATATACTAAATAGAGTAAGGTAGTATAAGGTATAGGTTTAACGTAATATAGTATTATAGTATTATAGAGTAAGTATAAGCGGCAATAATATATAGCAAGGTAGATATTATTAAGCTATATATATATAAAAAGGGTTTTAAAAAAACGGGAAGAAAGGGTATATATTATTAACTTAGTTGCTTAGTTAATACGTATATAGAGCAGGTACTACAGTACTGCAATAAAGTAGACTAAATAACTACATTATACTATAAAGAAGAGAAGAAGGTAAAAGGGGGTATTGTATACAAATAGTAGGGCCAGCCACCAAGGCGCTAGTGGTGGGCTAGCCAACAGTAGAAACAATATGCGTCAGGTCAGTGCCGTAATAGTACTCCTCTCCCTAGAAGGTTTAGTCCCCAAACCAAACAAGTAACTTTAAATAGGCAGTACGTAGGACCACCTGTTTTCACTACAAAAATATTAAAAATCCTAATTAGTCGGCTTAACAAATAAAGTTAGCGCGTGGCGCTCTTGGCGAGAATTCTAACTAATTAGACAACTTTAACCAGCGGTCAAAGTTCCATAACATCTCAACCACCACAAATTTTTAATACGGTGGTCGGCCATAACCTTAGCATAACTTTTCCTTATCTTATACCCAATCTAGGGGTCCTAGCTTCTCAGGGTGTTGCTTATAAAAGCGCTATACAGCTTATTCACAACCCTTTAGGTCCTCTTCTAGCTGCCAGGTTATATCCTTATAATATTTCCATTTAATCTCATAAGTTAGGCCTTAAGGGTCTTCGTTATATACATTAAGGATTTTCTTAAACTCCCATTTATCTTCTATATTGCCATCATCATCTCTCTTTATTACTTATCCTTATATATTACGGCGCTCTACAGTATTAATATTTGCTTAGCTAGGGATCTCTTTAGCAGCCTAGAGGCGGACCTTAGATATATAGAAGGATTTATTTACTCAGATATAGTCCAGGAGGTCTACTATAACTACCCCTTAGTATACTATAAGTACGGGGTACGGGCCGTCCCATTTATCGTCCCATTTCTTCTTAAGTCTATTTATCTTTATATTTTCTAAGCTAACTATAACTATATCACCTTCGTAGAATAACGCGCTCTCGTCCCTACAGGTATTAACATTATCTTTATAGCATTACTATAAAATCCAGGCTAGGGCCTTAAGCTATATTAATATCCGCTTAAAGCGGTTAGCCACAGAGTCTGCGTAGAAGAACTCCTTCTTTACTTATACTAATAGTATTAGTAGGTAAGGGCCAGCAGGCTTAATTCCAAGGCGAGGGTTAAAGCTATAGTTAGCAAAAAACGGGGAGATGCCTATACTCTTATTAACTTAGTTATTTATAGCAAACTTAGTAAGCGATAAGTAGTTAACCCAATTATCCTATATAAAGCTAACAAAAGCACAAAGGTACTTATTTACGGCAGCGTTAACGATTTCAGTTTAGCCGTCCATTTCTAGGTACTAGGCTAAGCTTAGTTATAAGGTTATCTTAAGGCATTCACTTAGTTATTGCCAGAAGTCGCTAATAAATTATATACCGCGATCGGAGATAATCGTGCTTAGTGCACTATAGAGCTTATATACATTATTAACAAAGCCATTAACTAGCTCCTCTGTTAAGAGTCCTATTACTAAAATAAGGTATCGCATTTTAGTTAGGCGGTCTATAATAACAAGAATATATTTATATACCTTACCATAGCATTAGCATACCGGCAGCGTTATAATATAGTTAATTAAAATATCGGTTTACGGGCGAGTGGGTAGTTCTAGTAGCTTTAGGAAATCGGGCGGGGCAGAATAGGGGGTCTTAATATAAAAGTATAGGGCACAGTCTTTAACGAAGGTAGCCATAAACTAGGAGATTTCTGGCTACCAGTATATTCAATTTAAGAGGTCAAAAGTCTTAACCCGACTAGGGTAACTAGCGGGGCCGCTACTATAAGAGCAATAGATAACTTCTAGGCGGAGGTCTAGGGCATTAGGGACAAAGAGGCATTAGCGGAAGTAGATCTGTCTATTAATAATACTACATTCTAACTTATCGCAACAGAGTAATTTCCTAATCTTCTTTGGCCAACGGCGAGCTTTCCGATCACATAGGGCCGCCACTATATCTCTTATAAGTTCGTTCTTCTAGTATCCTAACCAGATTAGCTTATCTAGTAACTTTTCGGCTATTTTAGGGTCTAGAGCGGCTATAAACTCCACATTATTAGAGTTGCGGGACTTATATAGTAATTCTTCTAAGATTATAGGGTTAACTTTCTAAGGCGGTATAATAACTTAGGCTTAGTAGCGGAGGCGTTTATTATTAGCGTCCTTAGGTTTTATTTCTAGTAGTCAGCTTAGGGCGTCAGGGAGCGTAGCTTTACTGCTAGGTCTATATATAATCACAAAGTTAAACTATAAAAGAAACTCTACCTACTAGACTTGGCGTTAGTTTAGCTGCTTAGTAGTTATAAACATCTATAGGTTTTTATAGTTAGTAATAATTTTAAACGGCTCCTCGGTCCCTTATAGCTTAGGACACTATTCCTCTAAAGCCTTAATAATAGCTAAGAGTTCTTTATTATAGATCTTATAGTTATACTTTAG